>ERZ773276.10-NODE-10-length-235403-cov-12.545486_pt1 | contig 235403 bp, 210 predicted proteins | sample MGYA00511386_ERZ773276 | MGnify/ENA primary metagenome ERZ773276 (study PRJEB29015, sample SAMEA2737778) | human gut metagenome | biome: human gut; feature: human-associated habitat; material: faeces | place: China | collected 2012 ...
AGCTGAAGACCGACCCGCAGCTGATGGGCGCTCTGGGCGCTGCCGAGTACGCTCGCCAGAAGGGTCTCGCCAAGAAGTAAGGAGACGATTACATGAAACTGTTGAAGAAGCTTCTCACCATCCTGCTGGCTACCTCCGGCGCTCTGTTCACCGTGTACCAGTTCAATCTGGATATGAAGCTCGTTGGCTGGCTGTACAATGTCCTCCATGAGTTCCATACCCGCAAACCGGTTACGACCGAGTTCTAAGGAAATCCCGCAAGCGGCCGCTGAGCGATCAGCGGCCGCTTTTTTTCTGCGCCTGCGCTATGCGCAGGCAGCAAAAAAGCGAAATATTCCATTCGAGGCGGGCGCTTCGCCCCCTCGAGCTCCCCCCGCTGCTCAGAAATTTTCCACGGGAGCGGGCGCCTGTTGGAAGTGACCGCCGATCATCGACGCCATTTCGGTTTGCGCCATGCGCAGGAAAAAGCAAACAATCCCATTGAGGCGGGGATTTTTATCCCCAGTAGCCGGAGATGCCGTCGGGCGCATGCGCCTTGCTCGGCGGGATGACATCGTTTTTCCGGTTACCGTGCGGGGTGCTGTGGTCGCGCGCCGCCGCGCGCTGGTCGTGCCCGGTCGGCACCGGCGCGGGTTTGCGCCCGCCGCGTTTGTCGTCTTTCATCTTCGTCCCTCCTTGTCAGGCCAGCCCAAAGACGGCCAGAATCAGCCCGTAGATCACGCTCGCGCTGATGCCGTAGACGATCACCGGCCCCGCGATCGTGAAGATCTTGACCGCCGTGCCCGTGACGAAGCCCTCGGTCTTGAATTCCAGCGCCGGGGACACGACGGAGTTTGCAAACCCCGTGATCGGCACCAGAGATCCCGCCCCGGCGAACCGCGCCAGATCGTCGTAAACGCCCAGCCCCGTCAGCAGCGCGCCGAGAAACACCAGCGTGATCGAGCACCACGTCGCCGCCACGGTCGCCGATGCGCCCCAGTGTTCATACAGATTCACCAGCGCCTGGCCGACCACGCAGATCGCGCCGCCGACCAGTCCCGCGCGCAGCAGGTCGCCCCAGATGGGCGAGCGCGGCGAGAGCGAATCGACAAACGCCGCATATTCTTCGTTGCTCATGCGCATTGATCTCATCTCCTGCGCACAGTATGGCCACGCGCGCACAAAACTATGCAAAAACAAGCGCCTCCGCGCGGAACGCACGGAGACGCTTGTTGTTAATTTGAAAATAGCCTTTTGCATTTTATCGGCGAAGCGGCTGGTGTCGGGATACCGGATGATCTGCGCCGGATCGCCGACCGCGACTGTGGCGCCAGGCGTGTTCTTCGTCACGATCTATCGTACCTCTGTCCCTCCGCATTGGTTCTGTTGCCCGCCGCGGGTACTTTATTTTAAAATGTTGATTCCCTCAAGCGCCAGCAGCCTCCGCTTGATCTCCAGCCCACCGGCATAGCCGGTGAGCGTGCCGTTCGCACCGATGACGCGGTGGCAGGGGATGATGATCGGAATCGGGTTGCGGTGGTTGGCCATGCCGACGGCACGGCTGGCATTCGGGCTGTCGATGGCGGCGGCGAGCTCGCCATAGGTGCGCGTCTCGCCGTAGGGGATGGTGCGCGACGCCGTCCAGACCCGCTGCTGAAACGCGGTGCCGTGCGGGGCGAGCGGCAGGTCGAATGTCCGCCGTGCGCCCGCAAAGTATTCCCGCAGCTGCGCCTCGGCCGCGTCGAGCAGGGGCGAGGCATCCTGCGCGCCGCCCGCGCTGAAGCGGATGGCCGTGACGGCATTCTCGTCCGCTTCCAGCGTCAGCGGGCCGATGGGCGTTTTGATGGCGCGTGTGCTCATGCCTCCAGCACCAGATTTTCCACGCCGGACTTTTCAAATTCGTCCATGTATTCGTCCATGCGGGCGTTGAGCTCCGTATAGTCGGCCGGCTCGCTGTCGAGACAGCCGAGATCGCGCCGCGCCAGTTCCTCGGCCAGAATGTCGAAAAACACGGCGTCCTCATAGTCGGCGATGGCCTCGTGAATGCCGCCGTTTTCATAGGCGGGCGAGGGGAAAATGTGCCCCTGCCAGCGGGAAATGAGCGCGTTCATGCCGTTTTTGGCGCACTGCGCAAAGAGCTTTTCCTGCAAAATATCGTAATCCTCAAACCGGTCCTTCTCGCGCGTGGAGTTGAGGATCCAGTTGCCGATGTAGACGAGATCCAGCAGCCGCCGGAACTCCTTGTCGGTGAGTTCTATGTTCATCCGGTCATCCCTCCCGACGGGAGCCTGTGCCCCCGAAAAAATGGCTGGCATCCGCAGCGGTCGGCGGCGGATGCGCTTGTGCTACCATTATAGCAAACGGCGGCGGGAAATTCTACACCATTTTTCTGTTGCGAAGTTGGACAAAACAGTATATGATAATAGAATCGCACTGTTATGCAAAGGAGGCGGCGTATGCAGGTCGTCATCACGATCGAGGGCTCGCAGGCCGATGTTTTCGAGCAGGAGCCGGACGAGCTGGTGCAGTTTTCGACCGACGGGGAGTATACCTGCGTCGACGGCTGCGGGATGCTCACCTATCCCGAGAGCGAACTGACCGGCATGGCCGGTACGCTCACGACCATTACCTTCACGCCGTCGAGCGCCGTGCTCAAGCGCACCGGCACTGTCATGAGCCGGATGGTCTTTTCCCCCGGGGCGCGCAACACGTTTTTGTACCAGACGCCGTACGGCACCAGCACGGTCGGGCTGGAGACGCAGCGCTACCGCTCCACACTGGGCGAGCACGGCGGGGTGCTGGAGCTGCTGTATGTGGTGGATTTTGACCACGCCTGCGCCAACCGCAACCAGCTGAAGATCACCGTCCGGGAACAATAAGATTATAGAATAGAGGGTAACTGATTATGGCCAATCGAATCGAACAGGCACGCGCCGCCGTGGATGCGTGCATCCGGGAAGCATATCTGCGCGCCGCCGCCGCGGGCACTCTGCCTGAGGGCGCGGACGTGCGCGGCTCCGTCGAGCAGCCGAAGGACACCGCCAACGGCGACTTTGCCGCCAACCACGCCATGGCGTCGGCCAAGACCATGCATATGGCTCCGCGCAAGATTGCCGAGGCGCTCATCGCGCACATGGATCTGGACGGCACGTGGTTTGCCTCCGTCGAGGCGGCCGGACCGGGCTTTCTGAACTTCCGCCTGTCCGACAAGTGGTATCAGGACGTGCTGACTGCGGTGGACGACGCCGGCGCGGACTATGGCCGCGTGGACGACGGCCACGGCGAGAAGGTCATGGTGGAGTTCGTGTCCGCCAACCCGACCGGGCCCATGACGATCGGCAACGCGCGCGGCGGCGTGCTCGGCGACGCGCTTGCGTCCGTGCTCGACCGCGCGGGCTACAACGTCTGGCGCGAATTTTACGTCAACGACGCCGGCAATCAGGTCGACCTGTTCGGCAAGTCCATCGAGGCGCGCTACCTCCAGCTCATCCAGGGAGAGGACGCCGTCGCGTTCCCGGACAACGGCTACCACGGCGACGACATCAAGGAGCTGGCCCGGCTCATCTACGAGCGCGACGGCGACAAGTACCTCACCGTGCCGAGCGCCGAGCGCTGTGCGGCGTTCGTGGCCTTCGGTCTGCCGTACAACATCGCGCGTATGCAGCGCGATCTCAAGCGCTACCGCATTCATTTTGACCAGTGGTTCCTCGAGAGCAGTCTGCACAGCTCCGGCTACGTGGCCGAGACCGTGCAGCTGCTTGTGGACGCCGGCCTGACGTATGAAAAGGACGGCGCGCTCTGGCTGCGCAACACCGACCTTGGCGCAGACAAGGATGAGGTCCTGCGCCGCTCGAACGGGTTTTATACGTACTATGCGGTCGACATCGCCTACCACCGCAACAAATTCATCGAGCGCGGCTTTGACCGCGTCATCGACGTCTGGGGCGCCGACCATCACGGCCACGCCATCCGCTTTGCCGCGACCATGCGCGCACCCGCGCTGGGACTCGAGGGCCGCAAGCTCGACTTCCTCATCATGCAGATGGTGCGCCTTATGCGCGGTGACGAGATCGTCAAGGTCTCCAAGCGCACGGGCAAGGCGCTCTCACTCGCGGACCTCATGGACGAGATCGGCGTGGACGCCTGCCGCTTTTTCTTCAACGCCAAGCCGGACTCGCATCTGGAGTTTGACCTCGACCTCGCCATCCGGCAGGACAGCGAAAACCCCGTTTACTACGTCCAGTACGCGCACGCGCGCATCTGCACGCTGCTGGCCGCTATGGCGGAGGCCGGCTGCGTTGTGCCTGCGGCTGCGGATGTGGACGTATCCCTGCTCACGACACCGCAGGAGCGCGAGCTCATCAAGCAGATCGCCATGCTCCCCGAGGAGATCCACCTCGCAGCGCGCGATTACGATCCCAGCCGCATCAACCGCTACGTGACGGAGCTGGCCGCGCGCTTCCACCGGTTCTACAATGTCTGCCGCATCAAGGACGCGGAGCCCGCCGTGCGCGATGCCCGCCTGAAGCTGGCCGACACGACGCGCCGCGTGCTCGAGATCGGCCTCGGTATCATCGGCGTGACCGCACCGGAAAAAATGTGATCTCTATATACACAATGCACAGCCCTCCCACCGCATACGCGGGGGAGGGCGTTTTTTGCGTTTTTGTCCGGAAACGGCAACAGCGTGCCGCCGGAGAGTGGCGACACGCTGCTGTCGAGAGAGCAAAAATAAGAAGAGAAAAGAAAGAAATCGGAAGAACGTTGAGTTAATTTATTAACTAACGTGATTATTTTATAACACATTCGTGCGGCGTTGTAAAGCGAAAAGTGCGAATTTCTGCAAAATAGGCGTTTTGTCAAAAAAATATCAGCCAAGAAAGACGCTTTTGTGCAATTTGTCGGCGGCGCTATGTACCCCAAATCCAGCGCACGAGCGCGGCGGCAACGAGAAAGCCGGTCAGGTCGGCGGCGATGGCGGCGGGGATGGCCCAGCGGCTGCGCCGCACGCCGCAGGCGCCGAAATACACGGCCAGGACGTAGAACGTTGTCTCGGTCGAACCGAGCATGACGGCAGCGGTGCGGCCGATGCGGGAATCGGCTCCATAGGTTCCGATAATATCGCTTGCCGCGGCCAGCGCGCCGCTGCCGCTGACCGGCCGCACGACCATAAGGATTGCCGTCTCTGGTGGGATGCCGAGCCATGCCAGCACCGGGGCACACAGTCGTGTCAGCGCATCGAGCGCCCCGGAGGCGCGCAGCATACTCACAGCTGCGAGCAGCGCGACAAGGGCGGGGAAGATGCGCACCACGGTTTTCAGCCCGTCGAGCGCTCCGGCTGTCAGCGCGGAAAAAACGTCGGTTCCGGTCAGCGCGCCGTAGAGCCCCACACCGGCCAGCAGCACCGGGACCGTCAGCGCCAGCACATCGCTCACCGCCATATGCGCGCCAGCCCTTTTCCGGTCAGTAGTCCCACCGTGACCGAGCACAGGGAGGTCACCCACACGGCCGGCAGAATATCAAACGGCACGGCCGCGCCCGCCGTCTCGCGCACGGCGGCGATCGTGACCGGCAGCAGCTGGATGGACGCCGTGTTGAGCACCACCAGCAGGCACAGCTCGTCGCTGGCGGCGTCGCCCCGGATCTCACGCGCCATCGCCTGCGCGGCACGCACGCCGGCCGGCGTTGCCGCGTTGCCGAGGCCGAGCAGATTCGCGCTCACATTCATGCTCAGTGCGTCAAGCGTCTGCGCATCGCGCGACGCGTGCGGAAACAACCGCCGCAGTACCGGCTGCAGCAGTTTCGACAGGCCGGCTGCGATGCCGCTGCGCCGCATGACCTCCATCACACCCGACCACAGGCAGATCATGCCGCCCACTGTCAGGCAAAATGTGATCGCTTGCTGCACGCCCTGTGCCGCCGCTGCGCCGACGGCCGCACTCTGGCCGGTCGCCGCGCCGAAGACCAGCGCTATGCACACCATGCCTACCCAGATCCAGGTCAATGCCATGAAAAACCCCCGCCCTTTCCCCATCATGCTGCGATTTTCGATGCCGTTTGTTGAAAAAATCCTGCGTATTTTCGCCGCGCACCGGTATTTCGGCAGCGGCAATGCCCTGAAAAACCGGGATATATGTGGGCTTTCTGCTGTGGGCGCCGCGTCGGAGCGCACATTGCTATCTGGTTGTTCTTGTGCTTAAAATTCTTTAAATTTTCGGTGATTATTCACAAAAACATATTATGCTGGCACGTACCAAAATATGCAAATGGTAGAAAAACGCAATTCGTAGGACAAGTTCATGCAAATTTGTTGACATTTTGTCAACGCTTGGTATAATGCAGGTGTTGAAATGAATGATCGATGAAATTTCTTATTTATCCCATTCGTATTGGAGGCATTTTACTATGAAGTCTACAGGCATTGTTAGAAAAGTTGACGAGCTGGGCCGTATCGTGCTGCCCATCGAGCTGAGAAGAACCCTTGGCATCGAGGAAAAAGACCGCATTGAGATCTTCGTGGATGGCGAGTCCATCATCCTGCGCAAGTATCAGCCGGCCTGCATCTTCTGTGATAACGCGAAAGACATCATCAACTACAAGGGCAAGAATATCTGCCCCGACTGCATCCGCGCCATGAACGAGAAGCTCTGAGCACGGAGCAAAAAAGTCCCCTGACCGCCGGTCAGGGGACTTTTTTTATCATCTGCAGCGCCTCAGGTATGGAGCGCCATCTGGTACAGTTCGTTTTTGCCGAAACCGGTGTCCGCCGCGGCGAGCTTGCACGCCTCTTTGAGCGCGCGGCCTTCATTGCGATAGCGTTCCACGATCTCGAGGGCCTGCTCGGCCGTGACGGCTGGCTCCGAGCGCTCGGGTGCGCCGCGCAGCACGAGCACGAACTCGCCCTTCGGCGGCGTCTCGGTAAAGTAGGCCACCGCGCCGTCGAGCGTCGTGCGCAGCTTCTGCTCGTGGAGCTTTGTCAGCTCGCGCGCGAGCGTGATCTCCCGCGTGCCGCCGAAGGTATCGCGCAGGTCGCAGAGCGTGCGCAGCAGCTTGTGCGGCGCCTCGTAGAAGATCATTGTGCGCGTTTCATTGCGCAGGCGATCGAGGTGCGCGCGCCGTGTCTTGCCGCTCACGGCGAGGAAGCCCTCGAAGCAAAACTGTTGGGTCGGCAGGCCGGACACGGCCAGCGCCGCGATGGCCGCGCACGGGCCGGGGATGACCTGCACGTCGATGCCCTGCTCGGCGCACTGGCGCACGATGTCCTCGCCGGGGTCGGAGATGGCGGGCATACCGGCGTCGGTCACGAGCGCGCACGTCTCACCGGTGAGCAGGCGGGCGACGATCTTCTCGCCGCTGGCGTATTTGTTGTGCTCGTAGTAGCTCACGCACGGTTTTTTGATCTCAAAATGGTTGAGGAGCTTCGCCGTCACGCGTGTGTCCTCGGCGGCGATGAAGTCGGCACTGCGCAGCGTTTCGAGCGCGCGCACGGACAGGTCGCCGAGGTTGCCGATCGGCGTGCCGACCAGATACAGTGTTCCGCTCATGGTTGCGTCCTCCTGTGATAAATTCTGCATATTTCGTCCGAGTCCGTGCCGTCCGGTGCGCAGAGCGCCAGCGGCGGCAGAATGTTGAGCCCCGGCTTTCCGCCACGGCGCGCCTCGACCAGCACGAGGCTGGGCGCAGCGTCCGCGGTGTGCGCCACGGCGCGCAGACGCTTCGGCTCCAGCCCGACAGCCGTGAGCGCGCACAGCAGTTCGCTCAGCCGCTCCGGCCGGTGCACGAGCGCGGCCGAGCCGCCCCAGCGCGTGAGATAGGCCATGGCGGCGCAGATATCCTGCATGGTGCAGGTGCGCTCGTCGCGCGCATACGCGCGCATGGGGTCGGGAGAGGTATAGCCCCGGCCCTCGGCAAAATACGGAGGGTTTGCCACGACGAGGTCAAAGCCCCCGGCCGGGAGCACCGTGCGGTGCTCGCGTAGGTCGGCGCAGAGGATCTCCGCCCGAGCGTTCAGACCATTGGCTTTGATATTGCCGCACGCGAGCTGCGCCGCGTCCGGCTGCAGCTCCACGCCGACGGCGGTCGCCTGCGGCAGCGTGTGCAGCAGCAGCACCGTCAGCACACCGGCGCCGCAGCCGAGGTCGGCAAAGCGGCGCACACGGTGATGGGCTGCAAAATCGGCCAGCAGCACGCTGTCCGTACCGAGGGCAAACCCGGCGCCGGAGCGCGCAAATCGCGGGCCATCCGGCCACAGGTCGTCATATTGTACGCAGGGGGGCATGGCACACGCTCCTTCCGCTGAATATCGTTTGAAATAGATAGAGGCGATATGCCTGGAGCATATCGCCTCATCCGTTTGCGTTTTTCTCCGGCCGAATCTTAGTCGACAGAGATCGCGCCCACCGGGCAGTTGGCAGCGCAGGTGCCGCACTCCATGCAGCTGTCCGCGTTGATGACGTACTTGCCATTGCCCTCGGAAATCGCCTCAGCCGGGCAGTTCGCAGCACAGGTGCCGCACATGACGCAATCGTCGCCAATAACAAAAGCCATTGTAATTACCTCCTATGTTTTTGACCAGACTTCTCTTCCTCTGGTATGGAGTCATTGTAGCACAAAAATCCGAAAAATCAACCGTCATTTTCGAAATTCGGAAAAGCGTGTTGATTAAAAAACAGGAAGGGGTGGAAATAATAAAAATCAGCTTCCCGGATTCGGCAGTTTCCTTGTGCCGTCCGGGCGATAATAGAGGCGTATGACCAGCGAAGGAGGCAAACGATCTATGCGCGGCAGCGAACGGTTTACACAGCGGGCATCCACGGCGATCACAAAAGCGCACGATGCGGCCATGGGCATGGGGCACAGTTATGTTGGCACGGAGCATCTCCTGCTCGGCATCATCCGGGAGGGGGAGGGGCTCGGCGCCCGCATCCTGACCGACAACGCGCTGACGGACGCCGTGCTCACGCGCATGGTCACGGAGACGGTCGGCCGCGGCGTGCCCGGCGCCCCCGAGCAGGGGCTCAGTCCCCGGGCGCGGCACGTCATCGAGCTGGCCGCCGAGGACGCCAACCGGCTCGGTCACTGCTACGTCGGCACGGAGCACATCCTCATGGGCATCCTCCGCGAGGCGGACAGTGCCGGCGCGCGCATCATCGTGGCGGCCGGCGGCGACCTGAACAAGATCTACACGGACATCATGGACGTGTTCGGGCGGCCGGAGTATAAGCCCCGGCCGCAGCAGTCGGCGCCGCGGTCTCAGACGCGCCGCGCCGCCGACACGAAAACGCTCGATCAGTACGGCCGCGACCTCACGGAGCTGGCCGCCGGCGGGAAAATGGACCCGGTCATCGGCCGCGACCGGGAGATCGAGCGCGCCATCCAGATCCTCTCACGCCGCAGCAAGAATAACCCCGTGCTCATCGGTGAGCCCGGCGTCGGCAAGACGGCCGTGGCCGAGGGGCTGGCGCAGCGCATCTCGGACGGCAATGTGCCCGAGGACCTGCAAAAGAAACGTATCGTGAGCGTGGACCTGACGGCTATGCTCGCGGGCACAAAGTACCGCGGTGACTTTGAAGAGCGCGTCAAGTGCGTCCTGCACGAGGTGCAGCGCGCGGGCAACGTCATTCTCTTCATCGACGAGCTGCACACGATCGTCGGCGCGGGCTCGGCCGAGGGCGCGATCGACGCGGCGAACATCCTCAAGCCCGCGCTCGGGCGCGACGAGCTGCAGATCATCGGCGCGACGACGCTCGAGGAGTACCGAAAATATATCGAAAAGGACGCGGCGCTCGAGCGGCGTTTTCAGCCTGTGCGCATCGCGGAGCCCACGCCGGAACAGAGCCTGCTGATCCTGCGCGGCCTGCGCGAGCGGCTCGAAGCGCACCACCGCCTGCACATCACGGACGACGCGCTGCGCAAGGCGGTCGCGCTCTCCGTGCGCTATATCGGTGACCGCTGGCTGCCGGATAAGGCCATCGACCTCGTGGACGAGGCGGCCTCGCGCGTGCGCATGCAGGCACTGGTGCAGCCGGAGCGGGTGCACGCGCTGGAGATGCAGCTGACGAACGTGACCGCGGACATGGAAAGCGCCGTGCGTGCGCAGGATTTTGAGCGCGCGGCCCGGCTGCGCGACCGCGAGCAGAAGCTGCGCACGGAGCTCGAGCAGCAGCGCAGCCAGTGGGAGCAGACGCACTCCGGCCCAGTGCGCGCCGTGACGGGCGAGGATGTAGCCGAGATCGTCTCGCTCTGGACGGGCATCCCGGTCGCGGGCATCACCTCGAGCGAGAGCAAGCAGCTGCTGCAGATGGAGACGTCGCTGCGCCGCCGCGTCGTCGGGCAGGAGGAGGCCGTGCACGCGGTCTCGAACGCGATCCGCCGCAGCCGCGTCGGCCTCGGCGACCCGAACCGGCCGATCGGCAGCTTCCTGTTTCTCGGCCCGACCGGCGTCGGCAAGACGGAGCTCTGCCGCGCGCTGGCCGAGGCGCTCTTCGGCGATGAGAAGGCGCTCATCCGCGTGGACATGTCGGAATATATGGAGCGGCACAGTGTTTCGCGGCTCATCGGCTCACCTCCTGGCTATATCGGCCACGAGGAGGGCGGCCAGCTCACGGAAAAGGTGCGCCGCAAGCCGTATTCCGTCGTGCTCTTCGACGAGATCGAAAAGGCGCACGAGGATGTGTTCAACCTCCTGCTGCAGGTCATGGAGGACGGCCAGCTCACGGATTCGCTCGGGCGGAAGGTGAACTTCCGCAACGCGGTCGTTGTCATGACCTCGAACGTCGGCGCGAAGGCCATCACGGACAGCCGCCGCAGCCTCGGCTTCACGCAGCAGACGGGCGAGGGCGCCGGGCGCACGGACGCCGAGATCCGCAGCATGGTCATGTCCGACCTGAAAAAGACGTTCCGGCCGGAGTTTCTCAACCGCGTGGACGACATCATCGTCTTTCACAAGCTCACGCGCGCCAACATCCGCCAGATCGCGCAAAAGCTCCTCGGCACGGTCAACACGCGCATGGAGCGCGCGGGCGTGGAGCTGCAGGTGCCGGATGCGGCGCTCGATGCGCTCTCGGCCACGGGGTATGACCCTGTGTACGGCGCGCGGCCGCTGCGCCGGGCCATCCAGAGCACGATCGCCGACCAGGCGGCGGGCATGCTGCTCGACGGAACGCTCCAACATGGGGACGTTGTGACGGCAGAGGTGCATGACGGAAAAATTGTTTTGACGAAAACGTGTGAACGTGGTACGATAACGTCCTGAATGTAATCTGGACGGAGGCGTATCCCAACATGGCACAGAACACCCAAGAGGAAAACAAGGCAATTTATCTCGATCCGTTTCGCTACAATGAGTTTATCGGGTTTAATTCGCATAATCATATCGTCGTTCAGGAGGTCGGTGACGGCACCAGCGTCGTGGAGGTCGAATTGACGCAGGACGCCATGAACCCGCTTAGCATGGCACATGGCGGCCTGATCTTCAGCCTTTGCGATGTGGCGACCGGCGTTGCCGCGCGCACCGGCGGCCGCATCACCGTGACGCTCGACAGCAGCATTCACTTCCTGCGTCCGGGCAAGGACACGACCAAGCTCGTGGCGCACGGCCGCGTGGTCAAGGAGGGCCGCACGACGGGGCTTGTTACGGCGGAAGTGTTCAACGATGATGGTGCGTTGTTGGCAACAGCCGACATGACGGTTTATTATGTGGATGAGACCACGTATACGGATGCCAATACGCAGAAGTGAGCAAATGAAAAGGAAAGAGACGTTCTTGGAACGTCTCTTTTTTATCTACCCCTCCGCACGGATGAGCGTCGTGCCGGGGTAGTAGTGCGCGAGAATGTCGGCATACCCGCTGCCGCGCAGGGCCATGACGTTCGCGCCGTACTGGCTCATGCCGACGCCGTGGCCGCTGCCCGTGACGGTGAAGGTGAACGTCCCGCCGCCGTATGCGACGGAAAACGCCGCCGAGCGCAGGGAAAAGAGCGCGCGCACCTGCGCGCCCGTGAGCGTCTCGGAGCCGACGGGGATGCTTGACACGCGGCCGCTGTCATCGAGCACCGGCGTGCCGAACCATGTGCCCGGGTCGTCGCCGAGCACGCAGTCCGGATAGCGGTCGCGTACGGCCGTGCGCACGGCGTCGGCCGCGATCTCGGCCGTCGAGACGTAGTTCGGCACGTCCTGCGCCGTCTCGGGGGAGGACACGCTCACGAGATACGGCGCGTCGCCGCTCCAGAGCGCGGCGCTGCTCTCGGTCGCCCCGGCGGACGAGGCGTGGAACACCGCGCGGATGAGCTGCCCGCCGTAGGTGAGGTACTGCCCGTCCGTGTCGGTCACGGCCTGGCGGATGCGCGCCATGTTGCGCGCGTAGTCTGCACCCCACTGTTCGCGCAGCGCGGCGTCGTCCTTGCGCGCGCAGCAGCAGGTGTATTGGTCGCAGACGCCGGCCTCCGGGTGGTTGGCAGCCCCGCCGCGCACGCGCTGGAGGATATACGTGCGCGCTGCGACTGCCTGCGCCCGCAGCGCCTCGGGCGCGAAGGATGCGGGCATCTCGGCAGCTACAACGCCGGGCAGCCAGTCGGCCATCGTCGTCTCGACGAGTGCGCCGCCGCTGAGCGCCGTGATGGCCGTTTCGCTGTCGGGCGCGACGGCGGCTGACGCCGTCACGGACGGGAGGGGCTGCGCCGCGGGCTCTTCGGCCGGACTGAGCGTGACCACGAGCCACGGGATCACGAGCGAGAGCACCACGAGCAGCAGCGACAGCAGGAAAACTTTGCGCACGCGCGCCGCCTCCTTTCTGCCCTGCGGGGGCGTTTTGCGCCTTGACGCAGGGGGGAAATCAGTATAAAATAAGTCTATTCAATATGTATTGGGACAGGTAGTTTGTTATGCGCAAAAATGCTTGGGTAATCTGCTGCTGCACGGCTGTGCTGGCAGCGTTCGGGACCTTTTTCCGCTGGCTGCAGGATCAGGTCTGTTTTGAAGCTGAGACCGGCCTTGCCGTGCGCGGCAGCATCTGGCCGTATGCCGTCGCGCTGATGATCGTCATCGCCGCGGTCGTGCTGGCCGTGGTCTGCTTCCGGATGAAAAACCAGCCGCACACCAGCTTTCCGGATTCGCTTCCGGTGGCCTTTGTCGCGGCGCCGCGCGTGCGCACCATCGGCGGCGTCGTGCTCGGCGCGCTGCTGGCGGTCGGCGGCGCCTGGCTGATGATCAGCTCCGGAACGCTCTCGTCGCCCGGGCTGCAGCGGGTGCTGGCTGCGCTCACGATCGTGACGGGGGCCGCGTTTATCTGGCAGATGCTCTCAATCGGGGACGGGGAGACGACCTCCGGCACCGTCGTGTGTGCGTCCATGCCGATCGTACTGCTCGCGTTCTGGCTGATCGTGAGCTATAAGGTCAACATCATCAACCCCACCGTCTCCGCCTATGCGATTGAAATTCTGGCGCTGTGCGCCGCACTGATCGCGTTTTATGAGCTTGCCGGCTTTGCCTACGGCCGCCCGAAGGCAATCCGGAGCATTTTCTGGAGCCAGTTCGCGGCCTTTTTGTGCATCACGGCACTGCCGGATGACCGCACCGGCGGGCAGCAGCTCATGCTGGCGGCCATCGCGGGCATGCTGCTGTTTCAGTCCTATCTGACCGCATCCAACATCCGCCCGGCCGTGTCCGGGCCGGTCGGCGGCGCGCAATAAGCTGTGAAAAGCCCGCATGGCGCTGCCATGCGGGTTTTTCCATATAGAGACCGGCACCTGCCGGAGAGGAGAAACGTCTATGAACAACATCTTAGCCCAGCTCAACAGCGTACCCATGTACGCGATCTGCGGCGGCATCATCGCGTTCGTTGCGGTGGTGTGCGTCATTTTCCTCGTGCGCTCTTACCGCGCGGGCCTTGCCATCGGCATCGACTCCGCGCGCATGAAGCGCGCCATCACGTCGAGCGCCACGTTCTCGGTCCTGCCGAGCGTGGGCATCCTGCTCGGCGTCATCGCCCTGTCCGGCAGCCTCGGCACGCCGTGGCCGTGGCTGCGCCTGTCCGTCATCGGTGCGCTGCACTATGAGACGCAGGTCGCACAGGCCGCAGCCGAGCAGGTCGGCATGCACGCTCTGTCCGCCGCCGAGATGACGCCGCAGGGCTTCACAACGATCGCCCTGCTTATGAGCGTCTGCATCATGTGGGGCATGATCCTGTCGATCTTTTTCAATAAGCGTTATCTCAAGCGCCTCGGCAATGACGGAGCCAAGTCCGCCTCCGGCGTCGGCTTTGGCGACAGTGCCATGACGGCCATGTTCATCGGCCTCGTGTGCGCGTACATCGGCAGCTACATCGGCGCGTTTGTGTCCGGGGAAGGCCTGTTCACCTGCACCGGCGACTGGACACCGCTGATCGTCGTGGCCGTGTCGGCTGCGGTGATGGCACTGTTTGTGTATCTGGCGGAGAAAAAGAACATGGCCTGGCTGGAGAGCTTCTCCATCGCCGGCAGTATGCTCATCGGCATGGCGGCGGCCGTGCTCGTGCGGCTGTAAGGAGGGGACATCATGAACGAAACCGAACGCAAAGCATATCTTGAGCAGTTCAACCGCCGGACGCACGTCCTCGGCCGCATCGTGAGCGCGATCACGCTTGTGCTGCTCGTCGGCGCGCCGTTTCTCATCGGCACGTTCCTCGGCGCCATGCCCGATATGGGCGCCGTGGCCAAGGGCTTTTTGTCCGTCGGCCTCGTGTGGACGGTCAGCAGTGTGGCGGAGTTTCTCATCTACACGCCCATGCTCGGCGCTGGCGGCGGCTACCTCGCCTTCATCACCGGCAACCTCATCAATATGAAGATCCCGTGCGCGGTCAACGCGCGCGATATCGTCGGCACCAAGACCGGCACGGCCGAAAACGAGATCATCTCGACGCTCTCGATCGCGACGAGCTCGCTCGTGACCATCATCGTGCTCGCGCTTGGCGTGGCGCTGCTCGTGCCGCTGCAGCCCGTGCTGCAGAGCCCCGTGCTCCAGCCGGCGTTTGCCAACGTCGTCCCGGCGCTCTTCGGCGCGATGGCGTATCAGTATTTCCGCAAGAACGTGCAGGTCGCGGTCGCTCCGCTGGTCGTGATGAGCCTGCTGTTCATGCTCGTCCCGTCGCTGACGGGCTCCACGAGCTTCATGATCATTCCGAGCGGCGCATTGGCCATCGGCATTGCCTACAGTATGTACCGTAAGCAGAAAAAGGAGGCAGATGTCAAATGAAATTCCGTCCCGGTTATCTCGCGCTCGCGCCGCTGACACCGCTGGGAGCGGCCGTGGCGCACGCCGCGCTCACGCCGCGCAAAACGTCCGATTATCAGCCGCAGCCGGATCCCGACCGCGCCATGGCCTATGCCGAGAAGCTCTCGGCCATGATCCGGTGCGACACCACGTCGCACGCCAACGTCTGCGAGCCGGAAAAGTTTGAGCGTTTCCACGCCCTGCTGGCCGAGCTATTCCCGCTTGTGCATAAAAAGCTCGCGCGCACGGACATTGACGGCAATCTGCTCTATTACTGGCCGGGCCGGGCGCACGACCGTCCGATCGTGCTCATGAGCCATCAGGACGTCGTGCCCGCCGAGGGCACGTGGACGCATGCGCCGTTTTCCGGCGACATTGCCGACGGCAAGGTCTGGGGCCGCGGCGCGTCGGACACCAAGTGCTCGGTCATGGCGTTTTTCCAAGCGGTCGAGGAGCTGCTCGCCGCCGGATATGAGCCGGCCAACGATGTCTACATCGCCTCGTCCTGCACGGAAGAGTGGGCGGGCGACGGCGCGCCGAAGCTCGTCGATGAGCTCAAGCGCCGCGGCGTGCGGCCGTTTCTCGTCTGCGACGAGGGCGGCGGCATCATCACCGAGCCGATCGGCGGCATCCCCGGCAACTTCGCCATGGTCGGCGTGTTCGAAAAGGGCAAGGCGGACGTGAAGTTCACCGCCCGCAGCACCGGCGGTCACGCCAGCGCCCCGACGGCGAACACCCCCATCGCGCGCCTGTCCGCGTTCGTGACGGATGTGGAAAAGCACGCGCCGTTTCGCAAGAAGTTCCTGCCCGAGGTCACGGCCATGTTCACGCGGCTGGCGCCGTATGCGCCGTTCGGCCTGCGGCTCGTGATGGGCAACCTCTGGCTGTTTGCCCCGCTGATGAAGGTCGTGCTGCCGCGCGTGTCGGCGCAGGCGGGGGCCATGCTGCGCACGACGATCGCGTTCACGATGCAGTCCGGCTCGGACGCGTACAACGTCCTGCCGCAGGAGGCGACGCTGGGTGCGAACATGCGTTTCATCCCGCATCAGGGCGAGCAGGAGAGTCTGGCCATCATCCGCCGGCTCGCCGAAAAGCACGGTCTGGAGATGGAGGTCGTGCACACGAACGACTACTCCGAACCGGTGGACATCCACGGCGAGGCGTTCCGTCAGGTGGAGCGTGTCATCGGGGAGACGTTCCCTGGTCTGCCCGTCAGTCCCTATGTCATGACCGGCGCGACGGATGCGCACTTCTATCAGGAGATCTGCGACAGCTGCGTGCGCTTTGCGCCTGTGATCTACGGCCCGGAGCAGATGAAGGGCATGCATGGCATCAATGAGAACATCGAGTACAGCTGCCTGCCCGGTGCGGTCGATTTTTATAAAAATCTCATCCGCGCGCAGGAGCAATAAAAAACGGCAGCGCGCCCCGGTGCAGCCGGGGCGTGCCGCCTCAAAAAACATATAGCAAAGCGCCCGGACGTTTCGTCCGGGCGCTTTGCTGTCTTATGGTGCACGTTTTATTCAAACGAGATCATGTAATAATACACCGGCTGGCCGCCGTCAACGACGTTTACATCCGCCATCGGCAGGCGCTCGCCGAGCAGGTCGGCCGCGTGCTGGGCGGCGTCGCCCTGCACGTCCTCGCCATAGTAGATGGAGACGATCTCGGGGTCGAGGTCGTTCGCGGCGTCCGCGATCCTGGTCAGCACCTTGTCGAGGTCGGCGTCGCTGCCGAGCAGCGCACCGTCCATCAGCGCCAGATACTCGCCCTTGTGAATGTCGTGGCCGTCAAAGTCGGAGTCGCGCGCGGCGTAGGTGATCTGCGCGGTGTGCACACTCTCGATCGCGGCGCTCAGCTCCGCCTCGATGACGTCCTCGGCGCTCGCCGGGTCGAAGGAGAGCATCGCGGTGATGCCCTGCGGCACGGTCTTGGTCGGGATGACGATGACCTTCTTGTCCGACAGCGGGATGCACTGCTGGGCGGCCATGATGATGTTCTTGTTGTTCGGCAGCACGAACACGACCTCCGCCGGCGTCTTGTTGACCTCGGTGAGGATGTCCTCCGTGGAGGGGTTCATGGTCTGGCCGCCGGTGACGACGCGGTCCACGCCCAGTTCGCGGAAGAGGTTGGCCATGCCCTCGCCGGCGGACACGGCTACGACACCGAACTGCTTTTCGGGCTTGGCCACGGCGGGCTCAGCTTCGGCCTCGGCTTCGGCGGCCGCAGGAGCGGCTTCCTTGCCGGAGAGCGCGGTGTGCTGGTTGCGCATATTTTCGATCTTCACGGTCTGGAGCGGGCCGTAGGTCAGCGCCTCGGTCAGGACCTCGCCGGGCACGTTCGTGTGCACGTGCACCTTGATGATCTCGTCGTCGTCGACCACGACGACGCAGTCACCGAGATTCTTCAGGAACGAGCGCAGGAGCTCCGGGCTCTTGCTGTTTTCACGCGCGACGATGAACTCCGTGCAGTAGCCGAACGTGATCTCGCCGGTGTCGAACTCGGAGAAGTCCGCGCCCTCTTTTGGCGCCTGGGCGGCAGCCGGAGCGGCGGCGGTCACGGGGGCGGCGGTGCGGCCCTGCAGATAGCCGAGCATGGCGTCCATGACGAGCACGAAGCCCTCGCCGCCGGCATCGACCACGCCTGCGCGGCGCAGCACGGGGTTGATGTTCTGCGTGTCGGCCAGCGCCTCGCGCGCGGCGACGAGCAGCGCGTCGAGCATGCCCTCAAAGTCCGTGCTGTCCTTGGCGAAGGCCACGGCGGCCTGCGCGCCCAGACGGCTGACGGTGAGGATCGTGCCCTCGGCCGGCTTCATAACGGCCTTGTAGGCAGCGTCCACGCCGGCGGAGACGGCAGCGGCAAATTCCGCGGCGTTTGCGGTCTCGCGGCCCTTGAGGGACTTGGCGATCCCGCGGAACAGCAGCGACAAGATGACGCCGGAGTTGCCGCGCGCACCGCGCAGCAGCGCGCTCGCGGCGCAGTCGGCTACGGCGCCGACGGTCTCGGTCTGCTTGCGGCCGAGCTCGATGGCGGCCGAGTTCATCGTCAGGCTCATGTTCGTGCCGGTATCGCCGTCCGGAACGGGGAAAACGTTGAGCTCGTTGATCTTCTGTTTGTTTTCTTCCAGTGCCGCGTTCGCGCACAGGAGCATTTCCCGAAGCGCTGCGGCATCAATGATCTCTCTCAAATCTGTACACCTCCGACAGGGGGAATGAAAATGGCCCGGAAGCGCGGCTCCCGGGAGGGAAGCGGTGCGAATGCTCCTGCTTAATCGAGGAACATGGTGTCCACGTACACGTCCACGCACGCAACGGGCACGCCGGTGGCCTGATTGACCTTATAGCTGACCTCATTGATGATGCTGTGGGCAAGCGCGGAAATGTTCACGCCGTGGTCGACCGCGATGTGCAGCTCCAGCGAGATGCTGCCGTCGTCGGCAAACGTGGCGTTGACGCCTTTGGACATGGATTCACGGCGCAGGAGCTGGAACGGTCCGCTGTCTTTGCTGCGGCCGACCATACCCTTCACGCCGAAGCAACTGGTCGCGGCGTCGCCTGCAAGGTTGGTGAATACTTCGTTGGTGATGCTGATGGTGCCATTCGATTGTTCGATTTTGACCATGTAGACAGCCCCTTTCTTAACAGCAGTGATATATTATATAACAATAGGTGAGAAATCACAAGCGAAAAATTAGCGAAAAAACTGGACATTTTCCGTGAAAACGCCGGTTTTCACCCGGAAACTTGCACGTTTTCAATAGTTGTGTTTCGAAAAATGAAACAAGAATCAAAAAACTATTATTTACGTTTTTTTGAAACTGTGTTATCATATTGACGTGAATGGGCGGATAGGTGCCCATTGCACGAATATAGGATAACATATAAGAGAAATAGGAGATGAAGTTTATGGCAAGAAAGCTCGTTACCATGGACGGCAACAACGCTGCCGCCCACGTGTCCTACGCGTTCACGGAAGTGGCTGCCATTTACCCGATCACCCCGTCGAGCCCGATGGCCGACCTGGTCGATCAGTGGGCCGCTGCCGGCCGCAAGAACATCTTCGGCACGAAGGTCCGTGTGCAGGAAATGCAGGCAGAGTCCGGCGCAGCCGGCGCTGTCCACGGTTCCCTGAATGCCGGCGCCCTGACCACGACGTATACCGCCTCTCAGGGCCTGCTGCTCATGATCCCGAACATGTACAAGATGGCAGGTGAGCTGCTCCCGGCCGTGTTCCATGTGACGGCCCGCGCGCTCGCGTCGCACACGCTGTCCATCTTCGGCGATCAGTCCGACGTTATGGCCTGCCGCCAGACCGGCTTCGCCATGCTCGCTGAGGGCAACGTGCAGGAAGTTATGGATCTGTCCCCTGTGGCGCATCTGGCCGCCATCAAGGGCCGCGTCCCGTTCCTGAACTTCTTTGACGGCTTCCGTACCTCGCACGAGATCCAGAAGATCGCCGTCTGGGATTATGACGATCTGGCCGAGATGGTCGACATGGATGCGGTCAATGCCTTCCGTCAGCGCGGCCTGAACCCGCAGCATCCGCAGATGCGCGGCAGCCACGAAAACGGCGATATCTTCTTCCAGAACCGTGAGGCGTCCAACAAGTATTATGACGCCGTGCCGGATCTGGTCGAGGAGTACATGGGCAAGATCAATGCCAAGCTCGGTACCAATTATCAGCTGTTCAACTACTATGGCGCTCCGGATGCTGACCGTGTCATCATCTCCATGGGCTCCATCTGCGACGTGGCTGAGGAAGTCATCGACTACCTCAACGCGCACGGCGAGAAGGTCGGCCTCGTGAAGGTCCGCCTGTACCGTCCGTTCCGTGCCGACAAGCTCATCGCGGCCATCCCGGCGACCTGCAAGAAGATCGCCGTGCTCGACCGCACGAAGGAACCCGGCGCGCAGGGCGAGCCTCTGTATCTCGACGTCGTCACCGCGCTGGCCAACGCCGGCCGCAACGACATCGTCGTCACCGGCGGCCGCTACGGCCTTGGCTCCAAGGACACCCCGCCGTCCTCCGTGTTCGCGGTCTACGAAGAGCTCAAGCACGACACGCCGAAGCGTCAGTTTACCATCGGCATCGTCGATGATGTGACCAACCTCTCCCTGCCGGAGACGGATGCGCCCGACACCTCTGCCGAGGGCACCATCGCCTGCAAGTTCTGGGGTCTCGGCGGCGACGGCACCGTCGGCGCGAACAAGAACTCCATCAAGATCATCGGCGACCACACCGATAAATACGTGCAGGCCTACTTCCAGTACGACTCGAAGAAGACCGGCGGCGTGACCATCAGCCACCTGCGCTTCGGCGATCACGAGATCAAGAGCCCGTACTATATCAATAAGGCCGACTTCGTGGCCTGCCACAACCCGTCCTACATCACCAAGGGCTTCAAGATGGTCCAGGACGTCAAGCCCGGCGGCGTGTTCATGATCAACTGCGAGTGGACGCCCGAGGAGCTCAGCCACCATCTGGACGCTTCCGCCAAGCGCTACATTGCCCGCAACAACATCCAGCTCTACACGATTAACGCCATTGACCTGGCCATCCAGATCGGCATGGGCAAGCGCAACAACACCATCCTGCAGTCCGCATTCTTCTCCCTGGCAAAGATCATGCCGGAAGAGGACGCCATCCGCTACATGAAGGAGAAGGCCAAGGCTTCCTACATGAAGAAGGGCGAGGACGTGGTCGAGATGAACTACAAGGCCATCGACCTCGGCGCGACCGCGTATGTGAAGATCGACGTTCCGGCCGACTGGGCCGACGCCGTGGACGAAGCGCCCGCCAAGGAGCTGGCCGGCCGTCCGGCCACCGTCAAGATGGTGCGCGATATTCTGACCCCGGTCGACAAGATGGACGGCGACAGCCTGCCGGTCTCCGCGTTCGTCGATCACGCCGACGGCACGTTCGAGCTCGGCGCCTCCGCGTATGAGAAGCGCGGTGTGGCCGTCTCCGTGCCCGAGTGGGACAGTGCCAAGTGCATCCAGTGCAACCAGTGCGCCTATGTCTGCCCGCACGCGACCATCCGCCCGTTCGCGCTCACTGCCGACGAGCTGGCCGCCGCGCCCGCGCAGACCAAGGCAGTCGACTTCAAGGTCGGCGCCGGCAAGGGCGTTTACAAGTTCTCCATGGCCATCTCCCCGCTTGACTGCATGGGCTGCGGCGTCTGCACGCACGTCTGCCCGGTCGGTGCGCTGACGATGCAGCCGCTCGAGAGCCAGGAAAACCAGCAGCCCGTGTTCGACTACATGGTCGCCAAGGTCGCCGAGAAGAAGGAACTTCAGGACTTCACCGTCAAGGGCAGCCAGTTCCGGCAGCCCATGCTCGAGTTCTCCGGCTCCTGCGCCGGCTGCGCCGAGACGAGCTATGCCCGCCTGATCACGCAGCTGTTCGGCGATCACATGATGATCTCCAACGCGACCGGCTGCTCGTCCATCTGGGGCGGCCCGGCTGCCACCAGCCCGTACACCGTCAACAAGGAAGGCAAGGGCCCCGCCTGGGCCAACTCCCTGTTCGAGGATAACGCGGAGCACGGTCTCGGTATGTACCTCGGCCAGAAAAAGATCCGCGACGATCTGGCGGAGGACATCCGCTACATCGCCGAAAACGGCAAGGATCCCGCCAAGGTCGCGGCTGCGAAGAAGTATCTCGAGACCTATAACGACGGCGAGGCCAACCAGACCGCCACGGCGGAGTTCCTCGCTGTGATGGAGGCCAAGCCCGCCTGTGACTGCGAGCGCTACCAGCGCGTCATGGCCAACAAGGACTTCCTCAACAAGAAGAGCTGCTGGATCTTCGGCGGCGACGGCTGGGCATATGACATCGGCTTTGGCGGTCTGGACCATGTCCTGGCGCAGGACGAGGACGTGAACGTGTTCGTCTTCAACACCGAGGTCTACTCCAACACCGGCGGACAGGCGTCCAAGGCCTCCAACATCGGTCAGGTCGCGCAGTTTGCGGCTGCCGGCAAGGAGCTCAAGAGCAAGAGCCTTGCCGAGATCGCCATGAGCTATGGCTACATCTACGTGGCGCAGGTCGCCATGGGTGCCAACCCGGCGCAGACCATCAAGGCCATCAAGGAAGCGGAAGCTTACCACGGCCCGTCCCTGATCATCGGCTACGCCCCCTGCGAGATGCACAGCATCAAGAAGGGCGGCATGACCAACTGCCAGGGCGAGATGAAGCGTGCGGTCGACTGCGGCTACTGGAACCTGTTCCGTTACGATCCGTCCGCTGAAAAGCCCTTCGCGCTCGACAGTAAGGAGCCGGCCGGCGGCTACCGCGACTTCCTCATGAACGAGGCGCGCTACGCCCGCCTGACCAACGAGTTCCCGGATCGCGCCGAGGAGCTGTTCGCGAAGTCTGAGGACAACGCCAAGGCCCGCTACGAGCACCTGCTCAAGCTCAAGAAGCTCTACGACGAGGCATAAGTTTACCTACCTACGCAGGCGGGGCTGATCTCAGCCCCGCCTTTTTGCGCTTAAAAGTGCAAAAAGGCACTATTCCATTCGCAGTGGGCCTTGCGCTCTCGAGCGCCCCTGCTGCTCTGAGAGCGGAAGTTCCCACACTGCATTGAGATGCGGTGTTTTCGGACACCATGGCATGCATGCATCCTTCTCCAACACCCCGCCCGCCGGAACGTGTTGAAAACCGGCGGGGTATGGCGTATACTAAGCAGCAGATCACTACGAAAGGGGAGACCGCCATTTGAATACGGACACCTATCAGAACGCGCTCGAATCCACGAAAGACAGCATCGAGGACGTGAACAACGCCATCGGCTTCAGCCTCGGCAGTCTTACGCTCGAAAAGCTCATCACCTCCGCCATCACGCTCGTGATCTGTGTGCTCGTCATCTGGCTCGTCATGCGCGTCGCACGGCGCATCTCGGCGCACTCGCGCCTGTCGGAGAGCTTGAGCCGATTCATCCTCAAGGTGCTCAAGATCGCGCTGGAGTTCATGGCCATCCTCATCGTGGCCGACAGTCTCGGCTTTAACGTCACGGCGCTGCTGGCGGTGTTCAGTCTGCTCGGCCTGGCTTTGTCGCTCTCGGTGCAAAACTGCCTGTCCAACGCCATGAGCGGCATCACCATCCTGCTCACGCGGCCGTTCGAGGACGGTGATTTCATCGAGGCCGGCGACGTGAGCGGCACCGTCAAGGACATCGGCCTGATCTATACGCAGCTGTGCACGCTGGACAATAAGGACATTTATGTGCCCAACAGCGACCTCTCGGCGTCCAAGATCGTCAACTATAACCGCGAGTCGCAGCGGCGCGTGGACCTGACGTTCGGCGCGGACTATACCTGCCGTCCGGAGCAGGTGAAGGCGGCGCTGCACAACGCCGTGTCGCTCGTGTCCGGCATCCTGCCGGAGCCGGCACCGTTCGTGCGCGTGTCGGGCTACGGGGAGAGCAATATCGAGTACACGGTGCGCGTCTGGTGCAAAACGGCCGACTACTGGACCGTATATTATGACCTCATGGAGGCCGTCGGCGCGGCGTTTGACGCCCACGGCGTGTCCATGTCCTACCCGCAGATGAACGTGCACGTGCTTGATACGCCGGAAAGTGCAAAAAAGGATTGACTTTCCCGCTTTTTCAGGTATAATAATATGGCCTGCGTATTGACGCGGGTGATCCTTGCTCTCATTTGAGATGAGGGCCACTAGACCAGAAGGAGGTGCAACTGAAATGGCAAAAACCACCGAAAAGTACGAACTGATGTATATCATCAACCCCAATCTGTCGGAGGAAGAGACTGCAGCAGTCGTCGAGAAGTTCAAGGCGCTTGTCGAGCAGAACGGCACGCTGGAGGAAATGGAGGAGATGGGTAAGCGCAAGCTCGCTTACGAGATCAACTACATTTCTGAGGGCTACTACGTGCTCGTCAAGTTCACCAGCGGTCCGGATTTCCCGGCCGAGCTGGATCGTGTGCTGGGCATCACGGACGGTATTCTCCGCTCCCTGATCACCCGTCGCCCGGAATAAGGAGGCACGGCAATGCTGAACCACATTGTGCTCATGGGCCGTCTGACCCGTGACCCCGAGCTTCGTTATACCCAGTCCCAGATCCCCGTGGCTTCGTTTACGCTGGCGGTCGACCGTGATTTCGGCGGTCGTGACGGCGGCGAGAAGCAGACGGACTTCATCGACATTGTCGCCTGGAGAAGCACGGCGGAGTTCGTCTCCAAGTACTTCACCAAGGGCAGCATGGCCGCCGTGAGCGGCCGCCTGCAGATCCGCGACTGGACCGACCGTGAAGGCGGCAAGCGCCGCAGCGCGGAGGTCGTGGCGGACAATGTCTACTTTGGCGAGAGCAAGCGCCGCGACGGCGGTGACACGTCTCGCCCGGCAGCGCCGAGTGCATCGGCCCCGGCTCACCGCAGCAGCTATGGCGGATATGACAATGTCCCCCAGGGAGGCAGCGCGTTTTCCGAGCTGGACGACGATGACGGCGATCTGCCGTTCTGATTTTGATAAAGGAGGATTACAGTCTTGGCTTTTGACAGAGATAAGAGCAAGAACCGCAAACGCAGAAAAGTTTGCCAGTTCTGTGTGGACAAGTGCACTTATATCGACTACAAAGACACCGCGAAGCTTCGCCGCTTCCTGTCCGAGCGCAGCAAGATCCTGCCGCGCCGCACGACCGGTACCTGCGCGATGCATCAGCGCGAGCTCACCGAGGCCATCAAGAGAGCGCGTCAGATCGCCCTCCTGCCGTACGTGACCGACTGAGTTTCTGTTCACAGACAGCAAACAGCCCTCATCGAATGATGGGGGCTGTTTTTTTGTATGCATTTGTGCCGCGTCAGTCCTCGAGATGCAGCGGTATTTTTTCCACCTGCGCAATGCAGGAGACCATGGCGCGGATCTGCGGCGTGAGCACCTTGTCGCGGTGATGCACCAGCTGGCTCCACTGCTCCATGTGGCAGTCCGCGACCGGCAGAATGGCGAGCCGGCCCTCTTCCGCGCGGCGGCGCGCCGTGTAGCGCGGCAGCACGGACAGATAGGGATTGTGCTCGAGCAGCTGCATGACCATGCTCGTACTCTCCAGCTCCAGAAACGGCCGGATCGACAGCTTCTGGTGCGCCAGCTCCATGTCGAACTGGTGGCGGTAGCTGTTGAACTGCGGCATGAGCACGAATGGCTCGTTGACGAGATCGGCCAGCTTGAGCTGCTTGGCGGCAGCAAACGGGTGCTTGGGGCTTGCGACGATGACGATCTCCTGCGGGCACTCGAAGAGCTTGACGCGCTGCGCGTCATAGCCCATGTCGTCGAGCGTGTAGATCAGGTCGACTTCATTGTGCATGAGCATATCTGAGAGCGTTTTGGTGTCGCCCTCGACCAGCTGTGTGTTCACATGCGGACAGTGCTCATGATACAGCGGCAGGATCTCACCGAAGCTGGCCGTCATGATCGATTCGATTGTGCCGATGCGCAGCGTGCCGGTCAGATCGCGTTCCTGCACCGTGAACGACACGGCGCGCGCCGCAGCCGATACGACATCGCGTGCGTAGGGAATGAATTCCTGCCCGTAGTGGGTGATGGATACGGTTTTGCCAATGCGATCAAACAGGCGCACGCCCAGCTCGTTTTCGAGCTGCTGGACCTGTACCGTAACGGCGGACTGGGAATAACCCAGGGATTCTGCGGCCTTGGAGAAGCTCTGCAGCTGCGCGACCTTTAAAAATGTGGTCAGCAAACGAAGTTCCATAGGCAATGCCTCCTTATCCCGATCTGGATCCGTTTATTTCTCGAATTTATAATACGTCGCAAATCCAGCCTGCGTCAAGCTTTTTTTCGGCTATCCAACAGATCGCAGGGACAGATCGACAGAAAATTATCATTTTCGCGAAAGAATATCATCAGATTTTTGAATTGAATCGAAAACGCAAAACGTTCCTTTCAAAATTGTGAATTTTACAACAGGCGAACGTTGTGCTATTATGCAACTGTAAACAGAGGGATCGGAAAACGCCCTCGGAACCCCAAAAACAGGAGGTAGCTGCTATGAAAAACATCTGGCTGAACATTCTGGCATTCGCTGCGTTTCTCGCGATCGAGATCACCGCTGTCTCCTTTATGAGCATGTACTCCGCCCGCTCTGCCGCGATGGCGCTGCTGGGTGTGCTTGCGCTCGTGATCGGCGGCCTTTACACGGCTCTGCTTGGCAGAGACATCGTGCGCATCCGGCGCTGATCCCGTTTTCCTTTGCTATTTTTCATCCATTTCTGTTTTTTCTCCATGGTTTCCGGGAGTAACCGCCTCCCGGTGACCGCCCCCCAATGTGCGGTTTCCCCGCACGAAAAAATCTCCTCCCGTAACCGCCGGGAGGAGATTTTTTTAATTTCTGCACATGTCGTGCCGGAGCATTTACAACCGCGCCGTGCTGTGGTACACTACGCTCAGAACTGCATACTGCGCAGTCTTCGCCGCTTCGGGCGGCAGGGGGAATGTGGGTGCAAAACCCCGCGAGTCGGTCACTGTGAAGCCGCCGAAAGGCGGATCAGTCAGAATACCCGAAGGCTGCAGGCATTTCTGCCGGAACCGGAAACTGCATGGCTGAACGAAGAGATTTCGTTTGGCCGGTTTTGCTGCAGCTGTCTGCCGGTCCCGGCGGGCAGAAATTTTTTGTTTCAGGAGGAAGCAACATGAAAAAACGGTTTTTGGCGCTGCTTCTGGCGCTGACGCTGGTCTTCAGCCTCATGCCGGCGGCGCTGGCTGTGGGACCGGACGTCCCGACGGACGCGACGGCCCCGAGCGGTGTGACGGCCCCGACGGCTCCGACGGCCCCGACGGCTCCGACGGCCCCGACGGCCCCGACGGCCCCGTCGAGCCCGTCGTCTCCATCGGCTCCGTCGAGTCCGACGGAACCCTCGAGCGTGTACACCGTCACCTTCCAGCTGCACACGGACACGGACGATTGGATCCAGCCGACCACGGTTGCCAATCTGCCTGAGGGCGCAACGGTATTCGATGTGTTCCGGCAGATGCTGGCCGCCGAGGGCTATACGTATGAATGCGCGGACCAGTACTGCTATGTGCAGGCGATCACCGCGCCGGATGGCACCAGAGTCGCCGAGCTCAGCAAGGGGCAGAACTCCGGCTGGCTCTTCCGCGTCAATGGGGATATCCCGGAAGTGGCTATGGACGCCTACCGGCTCGAGGACGGGGATGAGATCGAGGTGTTCTTCACTGCGGATTATCTGCTCGAGCCCGGCATGGTCCTGCCATTCACCGATGTGTCGTGGGATCACTGGGCGTACACTGCCATCAAGCGCATGTATACCCGTAACCTCATGGTCGGCGTGGACGACAAGACCTTCGCGCCCGACCTGACGCTCACCCGCGCCATGCTCGCGGTCATTCTCTATGCCAGAGCCGGTGAGCCGGCGGTCACGGCGGAAAACAAGTTCTCGGACGTTCCGACCGGCCAGTGGTATACGAACGCGGTCATCTGGGCGGCTGAAAATGGCATCGTTGCCGGCTGCGGTGACGGCACGTTCCGGCCCGACGCTGCGGTCACGCGCGCACAGGCGGCTGTCATGCTCTGCGGCTTTGCGGCTTTCTCCGGTGACGACGTGACGGCGCGCGCCGATCTCTCAGCGTTCGGCGACGCGGCGGACGTTCCGTCCTGGGCGCAGGCTGAGCTGCAGTGGACCGTTGCCAGACAGCTCATTGTCGGCCGCGACGGTAAGCTCCTCGCGCCGAACGACGCGGTGACCCGCGCCGAGATGGCCTCCATCCTCAGCGCTTACATTCGCAAATAAGCATTCCGTCAGTGCACCCCCGGACTTCGGTCCGGGGGTGTTTTGCGTGTTCGGCGCCGGCGTGCGGCGCTTTGCGGGCCGTGCGCTTTGCCCGCGAATACGGTCGGAAAAAGGATTTACAACCGCGCCGGGCTGTGATACACTACGACCGAAACTGTATATTGCGCAGTCTTCGCCGCTTCGGGCGGCAGGGGGAATGTGGGTGCAAAGCCCCGCGAGTCGGTCACTGTGAAGCCGCCGGAAGGCGGATAAGTCAGAATACCCGAAGGCTGCAGGCATTTCTGCCGGAACCGGAAGTTGCATGGCTGAACGAAGAAATTTCGTTCGGCTGGTTTTGTTGCACCTGTCCGCCGATTCCGGCGGGCAGAATTTTTTTGTTTTGGGAGGAAAGCACATGAAAAAACGGTTTCTGGCCCTGCTGCTTGTGCTGACGCTGCTCGTCGGCCTCATGCCGGCGGCACTGGCCGCGGACACGGTGGACGTGTCCGCACTGCCGGAGTATACGGCGGGGGCGGATACGAGCGCCGGTGCCGCGTATAAGATCAGCACGGAGGAGAGTCTGCGGGCTTTCGCCGCCGCGGTCAAGGCGGATGACGGAAACGGCACATATGCGCACGCCGGCGTCACGCTCTATCTCGCCGGCGACATTGCCCTCACCGGCACGTGGAAGCCGGTCGGCAGCACGGCGACGTATGTCGGCGATTTCTTTGCCGGTACGTTCGATGGCTGCGGCCACACGATCAGCGGCCTGAATGTGCAGGGCAGCACGGCCAATCAGGGACTGTTCGCGGCAATCAACAAGGCGACGATCCGCAACCTAAACGTCTCCGGCACGGTCAACTGCGGCACGAAAAACTACGTCGGCGGCATTGTCGGCAAGGTGCAGGACGGAACGATCGAGAACTGCAGCTTTTCCGGCAGCGTGACCGGCGGCGGCCACACCGGCGGCATTGCCGGCGGCCTGAACGGAAACGATGTCACGATCAGCGGCTGCGCGAATCTTGCAGCCGTGACCGGTACGACTGCCGGCGGCATCCTCGGCTACTGGAAGAAGACCGCTTCGATCCGCGATTGCTACAATACCGGCAGCGTGACCGGCTCCGCCAAGGCGGGCGGTATTGTCGGCCAGCTGAACAAGGGCACTATTGAAAATTGCTACAGCATCGGCGACATTGGCGGTAAGGCATCGCAGAAGGGCGGCATCTTCGCTTTCAGCAGTGCCACGGTCAAAAACTGCTACTATACGCTGCCGGAGACAGAAGTGCTTGGCGGCACGGCAGCGGCGGCCACGCACATCACCTCCCCGGAGGGCCTTGCGGACGAGCTCGGCAACGCCTTCCAAGAGGACACGGCTGGCGCGAACAACGGCTACCCCATCCTCGTTTGGCAGGCGGGCGAAGTGGTGCAGCCTGATCCGCGCATCGAGCTGACCGGCCCGGACACGCTCTGGCGCACGGCGAATGAGCCGCAGCCGCAGGCGACGATCACAGCCGCCTGCAAGGACATGGACAAGGACACGCAAGTCGACTGGACGCTGACGGAGGGCGAGGGCATCGTCACGCTCGAGACGCCGGAGGGCGCGGGCGCGGCCAACCAGTCCGTGATCGTCAAGGCGACGGCTGACGGCGCCGGCAAGGCGGTCATCACGGCCAGCACGGCCAACGGCATCACGGCGAGCCTCACGATCTACGTCATCCCCCAGATCACGACCGTGGAGCTCGAGGGCGTTGTTGCCGTGGGCGAGACGGTGCGCGCCAAGATCAATGTCCTCGGCGGCGGCGAGTACGACTACGCAAACTTCCCGGAGCTGAAGATCGCGTGGCGCTATCTCACGGCCGCGGACTACAGCGCGGGCAACACCGACACCAACGCGTATAAAGAGATCACCGGCACGACCGGCCGGGCGTACACCATCCCGGAGAACATGGCGGGCAACTACCTGTCCTTCCTGCTCTATGACACGGTCTCCAGAGAATACAAGATGCTCAGCAGCCCGGTGCGCATCGCCACGGCGGAAGAGCGTCTGCTCAAGGCCGACGCCTCGGCCCTGACGCTCGATACCTCCGACATCCGCGCGGCCACGACGCTCACGCTGCCGGAGAGCGGGGCCGTGAACGGCTCGGCCATCACGTGGACGAGCTCGGACAGCAGCATCATTGACCCGGCGACCGGTGCCGTGACGCTGCCGGCCAGCGGCATCCAGACCGTCACCCTCTCGGCGACGCTCACGCGCGGCGATGCCACTGCGCACCGCAATTTTGATATCTGCGTCTGGTCGCAGGCGGAGCTGGATAAGGAAGCCGCCAAGAGCGAGCTGCGCAAGCTCGTCGAGCGGCTCGACGGCACCATCACCCTGACGCCGGAATACGGTCAGGACACGAACGTGAACACGATGCTCAGCGCGAAGCTCGACGACAGCAGCATCGCGGTCAGCGTCTCCAAGGTCGAGGAAGTGTACGGCGGTGCGGGCATCGCGGCCGACGGCACCATCACGTATTTCTATGCAGACCCGAACACCACGCCGCTCGTGCACAACGGCAGCTATAACGTCACGTTTGCGCTCAGCAAGGCCGGCGCGACCGAGACACTGCAGGTCCCGGTCGTCATCGGCTGGGACGTGCAGCGCGTGCGCGATGCGATCTCTGCCGAGATCACGAGCCAGTTCACCACCGAGGGCCTGTGCGCCGCCGGGGATGACCCGAACCTGCTCACGCAGGATCTGACGCTGCCGAAGGTCATCGACGGCAAGCGGTGGGCGCTCATTTCCTGGACGTCCAGCAACCCGACGGCGATCGCCGTCAGCGACAAAAACCAGCAGACGCCGGACACGCTCTTTGACCCCTATGTCGGCGTGGTCAAGACGCCCGCGCAGGACAAGGCCGTCACCCTCACCGCGACTGTGACCTTCCAGTTCACGGACACGCAGGAGCAGGCCATTACCGTGAGTAAGGTCTTCTATGTCACCGTCAAGGGGCAGGAGACGACCGTGCGCGAGGATCTGCTGGCAAAGCTCGACGCGGGCTTTGCCGCCTACGGCGGCCTGCGCGATGCCGTGACGGGTCTGCCCCTTACGCAGCGCGACGGCAAGTATCTTGCAGCCAATGATATTCATTTCCCGACCACGCGCGATTTCGGCGTGGACGGCAAGTATACGCCTGTCACCATCACGAGCAGCGATGAAGACACCATCGTGCCGCCGGATGTGAACAACGCCGCGCGTGCGGAGGTCTACCGCCCGCTGCCCGGCGAGGCGGCAAAGGACATCACCGTCACGGTGACGCTCACGGATGCCGACAGCGGCGTCGCTGCTTCGCGTGATTTCGTGATCGAAGTCCAGCCGCTCACGCAGGCGGAGATCGACGCGGAGCTCGCGCTCATGGCCGAGGTCAAGGCGCACTACTTTGACGGCATCCGCAACGCCAACACGGACGCAAAGAACATTCTCACCGACCTGCACCCCTTCCAGGAGGCGTATCTGGATGCGGACGGCCAGCTCGTCTGGGTGTATGACCATGCAGACCTGACCGGCAGCGGCATCGTCCCCGTGGCGATGGACGGCTGGACGGAAAGCGAGCAGTGGCGGCTGTTCCGCTCGTCCAATTCCCGCGTGATCAGCCACGAGAACCTGCTCGTGACCCGTCCCGTGGAGGACAAGACCGTCACGATCCGCAGTGAGCTCTCGAGCGAGACGCTCGGCAAGTACGCCGCACGTTATCCGGACAACGCGGACTTCCAGGCGCTGAGCCGTCAGGCGGTGTCCGCGAAGGTCACGGTCACCGGCACGAACACGCCCATCCGCGCCCAGCTGCAGGCAAAGCTGGACGGCGGCTTTGCGGCGGCCGGCCTGCGCGATGCCTATACCGGCAGCGCGCTCACGCTCAGCGACAGCAAGTATCTGACCACGGAAGATATTCTCTTCCCGACCCTGCAGGACTTTGGTGTTGACGGCAGAAACTGCACCGTCACCGTCACCAGCAGCGACCCGGAGACGCTCGCTGCCCCAGACCTGAACGACACCGTCTGCGCGGCCGTCTGGCGTCCGCTGCCCGGTGCATCGGCGAAAGACGTCACCGTCACGGTGACGCTCACGGATACGGCCACCGGCGTGGCGGCGGAGCGCAGCTTTGTTGTCACTATTCAGCCGCTCACGCAGGCGGAGATCGACGCGGAACTCGCGCTCATGGCGCAGGTCAAGGCGCACTACTTTGACGGCATCCGCAACGCCAACACGGACGTCAAGAACATTCTCACCGACCTGCACCCCTTCCAGGAGGCGTATCTGGACGCGGACGGCCAGCTCGTCTGGGTCTACGACAGCAAGGATGTTACCGGCAGCGGCGTCATCCCTGCGGAGATGGACAACTGGCAGTCGGTCAAGCAGTGGAGCCGCTTCCGCTCGTCCGACCCGGCTGTGATCAGCCATGAGAACCTGTCCGTGACCCGCGCGGCGGAGGACACGGTCGTTACCATTTTCAGCGAACTCACCAGTGAGCGGCTGGGCAAATACGCCGCGCACTATCCAGACAATGCCGAGCTCCAGAAGCTGAGCCATCAGGCGGTGTCCGTGGAGCTGACGGTCACCGGCACGATGCCTGTAGAGCCGACACCCGTGGAGCCGACACCCGTGGAGCCGACACCCGTGGAGCCGACACCCGTGGAGCCGACGCCCGTGGAACCGACGCCCGTGGAACCAACGCCCGTGGAGCCGACACCCGTGGAACCGACACCTGTGGAGCCGACGCCGGTAGAGCCGACGCCTGTGGAGCCGACGCCTGTGGAGCCGACACCCGTGGAGCCGACGCCTGTGGACCCGGATCCCGAGACGATCACGGTCACGTTCCAGCTGCACACGGACACCGAGGCCTGGATCCTGCCGACCTTGATCCGTGATCTGCCCGAGGGCACGACGGCATTTGAAGTGTTCAAGCAGATGCTTGCCGCCAACGGCTATACGTATGATGCCAAGGGCAGCTATGTCAGGGCGGTCATCGCGCCGGACGGCACGAAGGTGGCCGAGCTGAGCAAGGGTCAGTATTCCGGATGGATGTACCGTGTCAACGGCGAGTTCCCGGACACCTACATGGGTGCGTATGAGCTCGAAGACGGCGATGTGATCGAGGTGCTCTTCACCGCGGATTACACGAAGGAGCCCGGCGCGTTCCTACCGTTCGTGGACGTGACGAACCACTGGGCCTACACGGACATTAAGCGCGTGTACAACCGCGGTTGGATGGTCGGCGAGAGCGCGACGATCTTTGCGCCGGATCAGGACCTGACCCGCGCAATGCTCGCGGTCATCCTCTACGCGATGGCGGGCGAGCCGGAGGTCACGGCGGCCAATCCGTTCTCGGATGTGCCGGCCGGCGAGTGGTACACGGACGCCGTCATCTGGGCGGCAGCCAACGGCATCGTCGTCGGCTGCGGCGACGGGACATTCCGGCCCGAGATGGCCGTCACGCGCGCGCAGGCTGCGGTCATGCTCTGCGGCTATGCGGCCCTTGCCGGCCGGGACGTGACGGCGCGCGCCGATCTCTTCGCCTTTGGCGACGCGGCGGACATTCCGGCCTGGGCGCAGGCCGAGATGCAGTGGGCCAACGCGGAGAAGCTCATCCTCGGCCGCGACGGCAAACTGCTCGCGCCGAACGCCGCGGCGACCCGCGCCGAGATGGCCTCCATCCTCAGCGGCTACGCGGCTGCATAAGCGCAAGCCGGAAAGACAGGAAAACACCATCATCATAAGGAATGCCCCCGGACGTCTGTCCGGGGGCATTTTTGCTCGTAAAAGCGTCGCTGCGGGGCAATGCGGCAGAGCAGCGGGGGAGCTCGAGGGGGCGAAGTGCCCGCCTCGAATGGAATGCGCATCAAAAGCCTGATCTATCAGGGTTTTGCAATGCCCCCGGACGGTTGTCCGGGGGCATTTTGCGCTTTGGGAAAGAAGAGGGAAGGGATTCTTTTATTTTTTTGTGCCGCAGACCTGATACATCCGGTCGTCCGAGATGACGATGTCCACGTCGAAATATGGGGCCATGAGCGCGGCGAGCTCCGTCTCGCTCATCAGCGAGACGGAGACCGTGCTGGCCGAGCCCGCGTGGTGCCGGTCGAGCATGGCGCGGCTCATGCCATGCGCGATGGACAGGCGGCCGCCGGTTTTGAGCAGTGTTGCCAGGTGCGCGATCAGGCGCGCCGGGTCGGGGAAGTGCGGGAAGGCGTTGTAGACCATGCAGCAGTCAAACGGCTGCGGGAGCGGCACGGTCTCAATGTCGCCGCAACGCACGGTCACGCGTGCATCCGGGAACTTTTCGGCAGCACGCCGGGCCATTTCCGGGGAAATGTCCACACCGGTGACGCTGTGTACGTCCCGCGCCAGATAGTCCGGGAAGAGCACGCCCGTGCCGCAGGCTACGTCGAGCACGTCCACGCCCGCGCGGATGCCGGCGTTGTCAAGAATGGTGCGGATGACCGGCTCATTGCGGATCATTTCCGCGTCCCAGTTCGGGGCGCAGCGGTCGAAAAACGAAATGACGTCCTTTTGCTCAATCATGCTCAGGCACCTCTTTCGGATAGCGCTCGGGGATGAGACGCGCTTTCATGAGCGCGAACACAATGCTCGGGATGAATACGAGCTGGATAATGGTGCCGGGCCAGCTCTTGACGATGCAGCCCGCGACCCACGTCGCCATGGAGTAGCTGCCGCGCGCGAAAATGAGCGCATTGACCAGACCGTTGACGACGCGGCCGGCGACGATGGCGACGATGAGACTGATGTAGAGGTCGGCGTAAACGTGCCGCGTGCGCACGCAGCGCATCATGATGCCGGCAATCAGGCCATAGACGGCCAGCTCGATCATCATCGACGGCAGAATGCTCACCGGAGGCATGCCGCACAGCGCGCTCGAGAGCGCGGGACCGGCCAGACCGCACAGCAGGCCGAACTGCCAGCCACACACGAGGCCGCACAGGAAGACGGGAATGTGCATCGGGCAGAAGATCTGGCCCGCACCCTGAATGCCGTGAAACAGCAGCGGCAGCACATAGCACAGGGCAATGCACACGGCGGTGATGATGGATTTTTTGACGGTAGACATGGTTTGCATCGGACTTTGGTTCCTTTCTGATTTCTGATTTACAGGAGTATTTCCGCTGCGCACACAAGGGCACACAGCGCAAGCGCACCCCAGCCGCTCAGCGGCAGGGGAACGGACTTTTTTTGGGTGCGGCCGCGCGCGCCGCGGTAGCCGCGGGCCTCCATAGCCATGGCAAGTTCGTCAGCGCGTTTGAATGCGCTCAGAAAGATCGGCACGATCAGCGGCAGCATGGCCTGCGCGCGCTCGTGCAGGCGGCGGCTTTCAAAGCGCGCGCCGCGCGCAATCTGCGCCTTGCGGATGGTGTCGGTCTCCTCGAGCAGCGTCGGGATAAACTGCACGGCGACGGACAGAATCATGGCGATGTCCTCGACCGGCAGCCGCACGAGCCGCAGCGGGCTGAGCAGCGTCTGGATCGCGCCGGTGATCTCGAGCGGCGGCGTCGTACATGTGAGCACGTTGCTCATCACGAGAATGAGCGCCAGCCGCACCGTCACCTGCGCGCCCTGTACGATGCCGGGCACGGACAGCGTGAGGATCCACCAGTGCCAGATGGCGTCGTCCGTGGCGAAAAACAGGGCGTTCATCACAAAGATGAGCAGGAAAAACCAGCCCATGCGCGCAACGGACGCGAGCGCGGTGCGCAGCGGCAGGCCGCAGACAGCCACGACGGCGGCCGTGACGGCGAGCAGCAGCGCGTAGCCAAGCCAGGAGTTTGTGCACACGGTGGCGGCGATGAGGAGGAGAAAGCCGAAAAACTTTGCCCGTGCGTCCAGCCGGTGCAAAATCGAGCTGCCGGGGGTGAACTGCCCGCTCAGGTGTTCCCTCATGGGCGGCCACCGCCCTTCGCGCGCAGCACGGCCGCGAGCAGCGCGTCATAGCTTGCAATGTCCTGCGGAATGTCCAGCCCGCCCTGTTGGAGCAGAGCGGCGGCGGTGCGGCTCTGCGGTACGCCCAGCCGGTGCGTGCGCATCCAGTCGAGGTCGGCGTAGATCTCCTCCGGTGTGCCGTCGCGCATGAGTTGTCCGCCCTCCAGCACGAGCAGCCGCTGCGCATATGCGCCCAGACAGTCGGCATTGTGCGAGACCATGAGAATGGTCATGCCGTCGCGGTTGAGCTCGGTGATGAGTTGCAAAAACGCCTCGCGGCCGAGCGGGTCGAGGCCCGCGATCGGCTCGTCGAGAATGAGATACTCCGGCCTTGTTGCCAGCACGCCCGCGATGGCCACGCGCCGCTTTTCTCCGCCGGAGAGGCCCATCGGCGGCTGGTCGTGGATCTTCTCGAACGAGAAGCCAACCGTTTCGAGCGCCCAGCGCACGCGCGCCTGCTTTTCGGCGGCGCTCAGGCCGCTGTGCTTCAGGCCGAAGGCTACGTCCTTTTCCACGGTCGTCTCAAAGAGCTGACACTCCGGGTACTGGAACACGATGCCGACCTTGCGCCGCAGAATGCTGCGGTCATAGCGGCGGGCGTGGATGTCCTGCCCGTCGAGCATGACGGTGCCGGCCGTCGGCGTGAGCAGACCGGCCATGATCTGGATGAGCGTGGACTTGCCGCAGCCGGTGCGGCCGAGGATGCCGACGAAGCTGCCGTTTTCGACTGTGACGGATACATCGCGCAGCGCAGTGACCTCAAAAGGTGTCCCCGCGCCGTAGACACACGTCAGATTCGTTACTGTGATCGGCATAGTTCCTCCGCAAGCTCCTCAAGTGTCAGCGGGCAGCGGGCGAGCGTGATCCCGGCCTGCTTCAGGTCATAGTACATCTGCACCGGCATCGGTGGCGTGAGCCCTGCCGCGGCCAGCAGCTCCGGCTGCGTGAGCATCTCGCGCGCCGTGCCGCCGGCAATCATTTTGCCGTTGTGGATGAGATAGACGCGGTCGGCGCCGATGGCTTCTTCGATGTAGTGCGTGATCATGACGACGGTCTTGTGCTGCTGTGCGTGCAGGCGGTGGATCGTGCGCAGCACCTCTTGCCGGCCGTCGGGGTCGAGCATGGCGGTGGCTTCGTCGAACACCAGAATGTCCGGTGACAGGGCCAGCACACCGGCCAGCGCCACGCGCTGCTTTTGCCCGCCGGAGAGCGTGTGCGTCGCGCGGTTTTCATAGCCTGCCATGTCCACGGCGGCGAGCGCCGCGGCCACGCGCGCGGGGATTTCGGCTTCCGGCACGCCGTAGTTTTCCAGTCCAAAGGCCACATCCTCGCCCACGATTGTGGACACGAACTGGTTGTCCGGATTTTGAAACACCATGCCGACTTTGCGCCGCAGCGCCCAGCGGTTGTCGGGGTCGGCGGCGTCCATGCCGTCGACGGTCAGCGTGCCGTGCTGCAGCGGCAGCAGAGCGTTGAAGTGCTTGACGAGCGTGGATTTGCCGCAGCCGTTGTGCCCGAGCACGGCCACGAACTCGCCGGGGGCGACGTGCAGCTTCGCGCCGTTGAGCGAACGGCGGCCGCCCGGCCCGTCATAGGAAAATCGAATGTCGTGTGCATCAATCATGATCAGATCGTCCATACTCTTTATCGTGTATTTGACACAAGTATAACAAAAAACAACGGCCGCGCAAGCCCGGTGGGGGGATATTCGCGCAAAAACACCGTGTTGTGCAAATCCGCGCCACTGGTTGACGCGCGCGCGCTTTGGCGGTAAAATAGCAGCACGAACCAGAAAGGACGACTGCCATGTACAACGGTTATTATTATGGCTTTGATACCACGTATCTGCTGCTGGTTGTGCCGGCGCTGCTCATCGCGCTCATTGCGCAGATCCAGGTCAAGAGCGCGTTTTCGCGCTATGCGCGTGTGCGCTGCACGAGCGGCCTGACCGGCGCGCAGGCGGTGCAGCGCATCCTGCAGGCCAACGGCATCACGGATGTGCGCATTGAGCACATTTCCGGTAAGCTGACCGACCATTTCGACCCGCAGGCGAAGGTCATCCGCCTCTCGGACGAGGTCTACGGCGTCGCGTCGATCGCGGCCGTGGGCGTCGCGGCACACGAGGCCGGCCACGCCGTGCAGTATGCCACGGATTATGCGCCCATCCGCATCCGCGCGGCCATCATTCCGGCCACGCGCATCGGCTCGAATCTCTCGTGGCCGCTGCTCATCGCGGGGCTGATCTTTAACTGGTCGGTGCTCGTCTGGGCGGGCATCCTGCTCTTTGGCCTCGTGACGGTGTTCCAGCTTGCGACACTGCCGGTGGAGTTTAACGCTTCCCACCGGGCGCTGGCTGCCATCGAGTCGCGCAACCTGCTCACGGACGACGAGCTGCGCGGTGCGCGCAGCGTGCTGCGGGCGGCCGCCATGACGTATGTTGCGGCGCTGCTGGTGTCGTTTGCGCAGCTGCTGCGGCTCATCATCCTCTACGGCAATCGCCGCCGGGATTGACACAACCGTTGCAATCGGAGCCAAACTATCGTAAAATAGCAGGTGCGGGGCCAACCGCACCTGCTATTTTTTTCTGCCCGGGAGGGGATCGCATGCACCGCATTTTTATCGTGGAGGACGACGCGGCCATTGCCGCCGCGCTGCAAAAGCACCTGACGACGTGGGGCTTCGATGTGCGCTGCGCGGAGGATTTCCGCAATGTACTCGCCGAGTGCACGGCATTTGACCCGCAGCTCGTGCTGCTCGACATCACGCTCCCGTTTTATAACGGCTACCACTGGTGCCAGGAGCTGCGGCGCGTGTCGAACGTGCCGGTCGTGTTCCTCTCCTCGGCATCGGACAATATGAATATCGTCATGGCCATGAACATGGGCGGCGACGATTTCATCGCCAAGCCCTTTGACCTGAACGTGCTGCTGGCGAAGATCCAGGCCATTTTGCGCCGCACGTATGACTTTGCCGCGCCGGCGCCCACGCTCGAGCACCGCGGCGCCATGCTCAACACGGCGGACGCGAGCCTGACGTATCAGGGGCAGCGCATCGAGCTGACGAAAAACGACTATCGCATCCTGCAGACGCTGCTCGAGCGCAAGGGCAGCGTCGTCAGCCGCGAGACACTCATGGAAAAGCTCTGGGAGACGGACAGCTTCGTGGACGAAAACACGCTCACGGTCAACATCGCCCGCCTGCGCCGCAAGCTCGAGGCCGCCGGTCTGCCGGATTATATCACGACGAAAAAGGGCCTCGGCTATCTCATCGAGTGAGGGAGAAGGGTATGTTTGGCGCATATGTGAAGGAAAACCGCAAGGCGCTCATCGCGCTGGCGGTCTATACGGTCGTGTTCGCGCTCGTGTTCTGGCTCTACCGGCTGCCGCTGGGTGCGGCGGGGTATGCGGCACTCGTGTGCCTGTTTTTGCTGGCGCTGTGGTTTGCGGTCGATTACCGGCGGTTTGCCGCGCGCCTGCGGCTGCTGCAGCGGCTGGAGCAGGAGATCACGCTCAGCACCGAGCAGCTGCCGGAGCCGGACGGGATGCTCGAGGCGCAGTATCAGGCGCTCGTGCGCGCGCTCGACGCCGACCGGCGCGCGCAGATGACGCGCAGCCAGCGCAGCTATCAGGATCTGGTGGAGTATTACACCGTCTGGGCGCACCAGATCAAGACGCCCCTCGCCGCTATGCGCCTGCTGCTGCAGGACGCGGAGACGGATGAGCAGCGCGCCCTGCTCGAGCAGCTGCAGAGCGTGGAGCAGTATGTGGAGATGGTGCTCGGCTACCTGCGGCTCGAGAGCACGTCGTCGGACTATGTCATCCGCAACTACGCGCTGGACGATATTGTCCGGCAGGCGGTACGCAAGTTTGCGTCCCAGTTCATCCGCCGGAAGCTGCGTCTGGAGTACGCGCCGCTGAACGTGAATGTTATCACGGATGAAAAGTGGCTGCTGTTCGTCATCGAGCAGGTGCTCTCCAATGCGCTCAAGTACACCCGCAGCGGCTCGGTCTCCATCACACTCGAGGAACCCAAAACGCTCTGCATCCGCGACACGGGCATCGGCATTGCGCCGGAGGATCTGCCGCGCGTGTTTGAAAAGGGCTACACCGGCAGCAACGGCCGCACGGACAAGCGCGCGACGGGCATCGGCCTGTATCTCTGCCGCCGCATTCTGGAAAAGCTCGGCCACACGATCGCCATCACATCGGCCGTCGGCGTAGGCACAACGGTGCGCATCGGACTCGAGCAGGACGCGCTCGAGGTCGAGTGAGCCTTACAGAATCGTAAGTTTCCGCCGGGAAAATGTAAGCCGGAAGTATGGCAGCCATTTTCCTGGCGGTTTATACTGAGCCTGTCATTACACAGGAGGTAACGGTCATGTCGTTTTTGGAAGTTCGTCATGTTCAGAAGATTTATACCACCCGCTTCGGCGGCACGAAAGTGCAGGCGCTCAGCGATGTGAATTTCACGGTCGAGAAGGGCGAGTACGTCGCCATCATGGGCGAGAGCGGCAGCGGTAAGACCACGCTGCTCAACATTCTTGCCGCGCTCGACAAGCCCACTGGCGGCGAGGTCGTGCTCGACGGCCGGGCGCTGGGCACGATCCCGGAGCGGGAGATCGCGGCGTTCCGCCGCTCGCAGCTCGGCTTCGTGTTTCAGGAGTTTAACCTCCTCGATACGTTCTCCGTGCAGGACAATATCTTCCTGCCGCTCGTGCTCGCAGGCAAGGCGTATCCGGAGATGGCCGCGCGCCTCGCGCCCATCGCCCGGCAGCTCGGCATCGCGGAGCTGCTGCAGAAGTTCCCGTATGAGCTCTCAGGCGGCCAGAAGCAGCGCGTGGCCGTCGCCCGTGCGCTCATCACGCAGCCGAAGCTCGTGCTGGCCGACGAGCCGACCGGCGCGCTCGACTCGCGCGCAACGGATGAGCTGCTGCGCCTGTTTGAGGATGTCAACCGCGGCGGCCAGACCATCCTCATGGTCACGCACTCGGTCAAGGCGGCCAGCCACGCCTCGCGCGTGCTGTTCATCAAGGACGGCGAGGTGTTCCACGAGATCTATCGCGGCGAGAGCACGGATGAGCAGCTCTATCAGAAGATCTCCGACACGCTCACGATGCTGGCAACGGGCGGTGAGCGCCATGCGTAACCTCTACCCGCGTCTGGCGGCGACGAATCTGAAGAAAAACCGCCGGTTCTACCTGCCGTATCTGCTGGCCTGCATCGTGATCGTGGCGCTGTTTTGCATCATCCTCACGCTCGCGAGCGATCCGTATCTCGGTCAGATGCAGCACGGCGGCAGCGTTAGTCAGGTGCTCGGTTTCGGCGTGTCGATCATGGCGCTGTTTTCCGCCATCATCCTCTTTTATACGAACAGTACCTTCACCAAGCAGCGCAAGCGCGAGTTTGCCATCTACAACATCCTCGGCATGGAAAAACGCCACATCTCCTATGTGCTCTTCTGGGAGTCGCTGTACACGGCGGCCATGGCGCTGTTTTTCGGCCTCGTGGCGGCGGGTGTGTTCTCCAAGCTCCTGCAGCTCGTGCTCATGCGGCTCATCGGCGGGGAGGCCACGTTCGGGCTGAACATCCGCCTGATGAGTATCGGCTGTACGGTGGTGTTCTTCGGCGCGCTGTTTTTGCTGCTGCTGCTCAACACCATCCGCATCATCCATCTGTCGAACCCCGTGCAGCTGCTGCGCGCCGGCAGCGAGGGCGAGCGCGAGCCGCGCAGCAAGTGGATCCTCGCACTGCTCGGCGCGGTGTGCCTTGCCGCGGGCTATATCATTTCCCTGCGCACAAACGTGGCCTTGTACGCTATCCAGAATTTCTTCCCGGCGGTCATCCTTGTCATCATCGGCACGTATCTCACGTTCATCGCGCTGAGCGTCGTCGTGCTCAAGGCGCTGCGCAAAAACCGGCGCTACTACTATAAAACCAGCCACTTTGCCACCGTCTCCGGTCTCATCTACCGCATGAGCCGCAACGCGGCCGGCCTTGCGAGCATCTGCATCCTCTCGACGATGGTGCTCGTGACGGTCTCGACCACGGTGAGCCTGTATAAGGGCGTGGATGCCTACGCCGCCGTGCAATGGCCGCAGGATATGACGCTCACGCTCATGACCGACACCCGGACGAACACAGTGCCGGACGTCGCGCCGGTTTTGCGGGTGGTGGATGATGCCATGACGCGCTCGGGGCTCACGCAGAGCAACGTGCACGGCTATCGCACCGTCAGGTTTTCCACGCTGCGCAGCGGCGATGCGCTCGATCAGTTCACCGGTTCGAGCGCCAATGAATACACCGTCATGGTTCTGGACACGGAGGGCTATGCCGACCTGACCGGTGAGCAGGTGACGCTTGCGCCCGGCGAGGCGCTCGCATGGACGGACGGCGCAGCCTTTGGCGACACGCTCACGCTCGGCGGCGATACGCTGCGGCTGCGGCCGCTCGACAGCTTCTCGCTCGTCAGCGGCAGCTCCATCATGGGTCAGCACACGCTGTATCTGGTCGTGCCGGATCTCGACAGCGTGCTCGAGCTGCGCGCGCAGCAAAACGCCTACGCCAGCGAGCACGGCGGCACCCGCAGCATGCTCAATTACACATACCAGTTCGACCTCTCCGGCACGGACGACGAGCAGCTCGACGCGCTGCACGCACTGCTCAGCGACCCCGCGTTTGAGTCTGCTGCCGAGGCGGCGAACGTGCATTACACGACCGATATGCGCGCCGACGGCTATCCCACGCTGCGCAGCACGTACGGCGGCTTTTTGTTCCTCGGCTTTTTCCTCGGGTTCGTGTTCCTGTTTGCGACGGTGCTCATCATCTACTACAAGCAGGTCTCCGAGGGCTATGACGACCGCGGCCGCTTCCGCATCATGCAGCAGGTCGGCATGACGCCGAAGGAGGTCAAGGCGACCATCCGCACGCAGGTACTGCTCATGTTCTTCCTGCCGCTTGTGACGGCGGCGATCCACATCGCGTTCGCGTTTCCGCTCATTAAGCAGATCGTGTTCGCCTTCGGGCTGCAGAACGTGCATCTGTTTTTGCTGTGCACGCTTGGAACGTTCGGCGTCTTTGCGCTGCTGTACACCTTTGTGTACCTGCTCACGGCGCGCACGTATTACCGCATCGTGCGCATGACGGATTGAATCAAAAAAAGTCCGCACAGGCAGTGCCTGTGTGGACATTTTTTGTATATGCGGCCTCAGCCCCAGAGGGCGGTCAGCATGGGGATGATCTGCTTTTTGCGGCTCATCACGCCGGGCAGGAACACGGCGCTGTCCTTCGGCTCGACCGAGAAGGCGGCGCGGATCGTGTCGTCACTGCCGATGTAGAGCAGGTTTGTGCCTTCCATGAGCACGTCCGTGACCATGAGCGCGATCATGTCATAGTGCTGCTGCTCGAGCTTCGTGGCCATGACGGCCAGCAGCTCGTCCTTGCGCTCGAGCACCTTGGCCGAGTCGAGCGACGTGACCTGACCGACGCCGAGATAGTGGTCGGCGATGTGGAACTCCTTGAAGTCGGTGAAGCACAGCTCGTCGGCCGATTTGTCGCCCGCGCTCGAGGCGGCAAAGAGCAGGTTGCCCAGCTCCTTGAGCGAGACGTTGGCGATGCGGGCCATGCGCTCTGCCATGGCGATGTCGCGTTTCGTGCACGTGGGGGACTTGAACATGACCGTGTCGGACAAGATCGCGCTCGCCATCAGTCCCGCCATGTTCGGCGACGGCATGACGCCGTGCTCCTGATACATATTGGTGATGATGGTCGTCGTGCTGCCGACGGGCTCGTTGCGCACGCGGATGGGCTGTGTGGTCTGAATATCGGCCAGACGGTGGTGGTCGATGATCTCGAGGATCTCGGCCTGCTCGAGCCCGGGCACGGCCTGTGCCATCTCGTTGTGGTCGACGAGTACGACGCGCTTGCGCCGCGGCCGCAGCAGGTGATACCGGGAGAGCGTGCCGACGACCTTTTCGTTCTCGTCGAGCACGGGGTAGCAGCGGTAGCGGCTCTCGAGCACGACCTCACGCACGTCGTCAATGTAATCATCGAGGTGGAAGCTGACCAGATCCTCCGTGTTGCACGGGCGGGAGATCGGGATCGCCTGATACACCAGCCGCGCCACGCGGCTGGCATCGAGCGGGGTGGAGATGACGCAGGTCTTGCCGGCGTTTTCAAGCCACGCGGGGTCGACGTCGGTCTGGCAGAGGATGATGCACTGCACGCCGATGTCGAGCGCGCGGCGGATCATATCCGGCTGGTTGCCGCAGAGAATGATGCTGTCGGGGTCGGAGAAGAGCAGGTTGTCGCAGCTCTGCGGCAGGGCGATCGTCACTACGCCGGACACGCGGTCGACCTGCTCGGCGCCGTCGTTGAGGATGCGCCCCTCGATGACGCTCAGGAGGTTGAACAGCGGCAGCGCGTCCACGTGCCGGTCGCTGATCGTGCGCATGCTGTAGGCCGCGATGTCCCCGGCGGAGAGCATGCCGTAGAGCGTGCCGTCCTCGTTGATGATGGGCATGGCCGAGATGTTCTGGTCGCGCATGATGTGCCAGGCGCGGTCCATTGTGACGGTGGAGTTGAGCGCCGGCGGCGTGTCGTAATCCAGATCGCGCACCTGCGTGCGGACGTTGCTCAGCGTCCGCGGCGCACGAAAGCCGAATCGGTCGAGCAGACGCTGCGTCTCATCGCTGATGTGGCCGAGGTGTGCGGCCACATAGTCGCGGTCACCGAGCGCGTTGCGCAGCGCGGCATAGGAGATGGCGGCCACGACGGAGTCCGTGTCCGGGTTCCGGTGGCCGGTGACGTAAATTTCATTCATGAAGTGAGGCTCCTTTGATTTCATGATTGGACAGACAATACTATAATAAGCCGGCCTGTCTTGTCAATGATTGTTTGCAAAAGCGCAAAATCTGTCCGATTTGTTGGCGATACAATGGCTGTGGTTAGACCAGTTCCATTGTGCGAAGCACTGAAAAACAAAAAAATGGTGGGAAATCCATTGCACATTGTCAAAAAATATGCTATCTTTGGCTCATGAAGCCGCTGGTTGAACCAGATCGTGTTCCGACCAGCTGCCGCACCCGTAATGAAAAGTGAGAGGTGGAAGCAAACCATGAAAGACCTGAAGCATCTGATCTATTTTGAGAATCTGCTGCAGGAGGCCAACAACGAGCTGGTACAGCAGGCCAGGGCGGAGGGGGAACACGCCCTGGGCTACACCTGCTATTTCGTGCCGGAAACGCTGCTGAACCTGCCCGGCTGCTTCTCGAGCCGCCTGCGCGCGCCGAACACCGGCAGCATCGACGTGGGCACGTACTACATGTCGAGCAAGATCTGCTCGTATACCCGCAGCATTCTCGAGCGCGGCATCGAGGGCGGCTATGACTATCTCGACGCGCTGCTCTCGTCCGAGACGTGCCAGATGATGCACCGCGGGCACGAGCATTTTGAGATTCTCGGCTTGGTGAAGGAGAAAAATCCGCAGTTTTTCATGAGCATGATGGACGTGCCGTTCTCGGACGAGGACTTCGCCGTCGATCACTATGAAGAGCAGCTGCGCCTGAAGATGCTCGAGCCGCTGCACGAGACCTACGGCATCGACATCTCCGACCAGGCGATTCTCGAAGCGATCCGAGATCACAACGAAATTTCCCGCATCATCACCGAGATCGGCGACCTGCGCAAGGCGGCCAATCCCGTCATCACGGGTTATGAGTTCCATGTCATCCAGCTCGTGAGCCAAGTGTGCCCGCACAAGCGGATCCTGCCGTATCTCAAGCAGACGCTCACCGAGCTCAAGCGCCGCAAACCGGATCCGCAGCCGTGGTTCCGCGTGCGCCTGGTCGTGACCGGCAGCGAGATCGACGATCCTGCGTTCACGAAGCTCATCGAGGACTGCGGCGCCATGGTCGTGGCCGACCGCTATTGCTACGGCAGCCTGCCCGGCCGCGAGCAGATCGAAATTCTCGACGGGGAGACGCCGCTGCGCGCTGTTGCCCGCCACTATCTGCGCACGAGCCAGTGCCCGCGCTTCATGGAGCGGGCGCGTTCGGATGGCCGCCGCACCTACATCCGCGACCTGTGCCGGGAATACAGCGCCGACGGCGTACTCTACGAGCAGATGAAGTTCTGCGAGTTCTGGAGCTATGAGCGTGTGCTCGGCGTGCACATCCTGCAGGAGGAGCTGGGCATCCCGACCGTCGGCATTGAAAAGGAGTATACCCTTGCCGGCGCCGGCCAGCTGCGCACGCGCATCCAGGCATTTGTGGAGAGCCTGGAGATCAAACACATTCAGGGAGGGAATTCGTGATGGCTGACAAGAAGGTCAAAGGCGCCGGGAACCGTTTTCTCCCCGGCAGCAACATTGCAAAGCACCGTGAATGGCGCGGTCTGAAAGACACATGGTACGACTATGTCGAGTGGGTCAAGGTGCTCGGCGTCATGGGCGGTTTCGTGGCCAAGAGCCCGGTGCGCATCATGCGCGGCATGCTGACCTACCGCTGGATGGGCTCGTACCTCGCGGCGCTGAACATGATCGACCGCTGCGTCGAGGGCCTGCGCGGGCCGGCGCTGCGTGTGGCGCGCCTGTACCTCAACACGATCATGAAGGGGTCGACCAATTCTATTGCCGAGATGATGATGGGCGACCGCCGCTTTGGTGACAATGCCTTCGGCCGCACGCAGGTCGTGCTCGAGCAGACCATGTGCCCCGAGATCCTTGCGGGTTTTCCGAACCTGCGCCCCGCGCAGCTTGAGCCGTTCCAGGGCCTGCTGCTGTGCTACATGGATCAGAGTGCGAACCCGTATTATATTGACGCAATGGAGAGCGTCGGCCTGCCGGCGGATTCCTGCCGCCTGTCGAACAACGCTGCCGGTGTCGCCATCCTCGACGAGTTCCCGAAGATCGGTGCCTGCTGCATCTCCAACAACGCGCCGTGCGACTCCTCGACCATGAACAGCCAGATCATCGAGCGCCACCTCGACGTGGACACGCTGCCGGCCGCCATCCCCATGCGCTGGGCCGATCCGCACACGCGCAAGTACGCCCGTGCATCCCTGCGCCGTGTGATCGACTTTGTTGCGCAGCACACCGGAGAGACCTATGACTGGGATGCCTGCCGTGCCATGATGGAAAAGCACAACGACGAGGTGCGCAACGAGCGGGAGAAGTGGAACTTCATGGCCACGCCCTATACCGCCGCCGCGCTCACCGTGCCGAACCTGTTCCATACGTACTACTATGCTTTCTCCGGCGGCCGCAACCCCGAGGTCATGAAGACCGAGAAAAAGGCCATGAAGATCCTTGAGCAGGCGTATACAAGCAAGACCAACTGCTTCCCCAAGACGCGCTATCGCGCCATCACCTGGGGCGGCCCTCCGTGCTATTGGCTGCAGTTCCCGAACTGGCTGTATAACTGCTGGGGCATCCTCGTGATCGCCGGCATGGATCTGTTCTCCGGCAACGTACTCATCGACACGACGGACGAGGACACCATGCTCGACGGCATTGCCCGCAATTATGAGACCGGCGTTATGCGCCGCCACCTGACCGGCGGCTGGCAGCACCTCGTCGAGTTCTGGGACGAGGCGGAGAAGTTCCACTGCGACATGGTCATTCTGCACGATGACATCACCTGCAAGGGCGCGCTCGGCCTCACGGGTGTCATCCTCGACCAGGCGAAGGAGAAGAAGACGAAGCTCATGATGGTCTCCAATGACATGTTCGACCACCGCACCGTCTCCCGTGCGGACATCCGCCAGCAGGTCAACGACTACATGTACTCCGTCATGCAGGCCGAGCCGCTCGATGCGTCCCTGCTGCAGTATGACGACTACGAAGGCTGGTAAACAGGAGGAAATGACGATGAAAAAACTGCTGCCAAAGCTGCTTCTCGGCGCGACCGGCGTCTGGGTGGGGAGCATGCTCATCTACTGGTTCAATCTCGATAACAAGGCGATCTATTTTCTCGTGCGGCCGCTGCTCGATCGGCTCTACGACCGCAGAAAGGTTGACGGGAAGGTCTGATGGGATTTCGGCAGATCCAAGCGCCGACGCTCCGGGAGCTGTTCGTCGACCAGGTCATCGGCATGATCTTTTCCGGTGAGTTGAAGGTGGGCGACCGGCTCCCGTCGGAGCGCGAGCTGTCCGAGCAGATGCACATCAGCCGCTCCATGGTGCACACCGGGCTCGAGGACCTCGAGCGCATGGGCTTCATACGCATGGAGCCGCGCCGCGGCAACTACATCGAGGACTATGCCCGCCACGGCAATTTCGAGACGCTTATGGCGCTCGCCAAGTACGGCGGCGAAATTGACCGCGCCATCGAGAGCTCCCTCGTTGAGGCGCGCGATGCGATCGAGGGCGGGGCGATGCTCCTGCTCGGTGAGCACGGCACGCCGGAGGATATGCAGCAGCTGCGTGCCATCACCGACGGGCTGCGCGCATCCGTCGCCGCGGGCGAGGGCATCACTGCCTATGCGCAGTGGATGCGCAAGTTTGACACGACCATCACCGAGCTGAGCGGGAACCTTATCTTCCCGCTGCTCATGAACAGCCTCGCGGACGTGAGCGGCGTCCTCTGGGAGCGGTGCGTGACCTTCTGGGGGCCGGAGACGGTCATCGAGCAGGAGTCGCGCATTACCGCCATGCTCGCCGAGGGCCGCGGCCGCGACGCTGCGCTGTATATCGAGAATATCTACCATCACTACTGTGATGCACATCCGGACGCGTGACATCCTTCCACCCTATAAAAAATCCGCCTGACGGCCAGCTGCTGTCAGGCGGATGATTGTTTTGGCTGTCAGGACCGGCTCAGGTTGCCGAGATAACCGAGAATGTTGTCGTTAATCTCGCCCGTGAGCGCCTGATTGTAATTGCAGATGAATGTGCCGGCGATGAGGATCATCATCGCCTCGGCCTCGTGCATGCCGACCTCCTCGCCGTAGATGCGGATGAGACACTGCTCCATGAGCGTGCGCCACGCGCGGAACTCTTCCTGCACGAGCCGGCCGATCTCGGGGTCGTAGCGCGCGAGGACGTAGGTCTGCGTCGTGGCATTCGGGCGCTGCTCGTGCGACGGGGCATTGGCCACGTAGTCCATGAAGGCGTTCATGTATGCAAGGTTGGAGTCATAGTCCGCGCGGTCGTGCCCGGTGAACCATTGGCTGCACTTTTCGCACATATACTCTCGCGTATAGCGCACATACGCGAGGATGAGGTCGTTTCTGCTCTCAAAATAGTTGAGCAGCTTGGCGTGGCTCATGCCCGCCTCGGCTGCAATGTCGCGCAGGGACACGTTCATCATGGGCTTGCGCTCGATGCAGCGCTGAAACGCCATGAGAATGTCCCGGCGGATCTGGTCACGGTCGACAATGATCGGCATCTTGATCGCCTCCGGAAAGCTGGAATGCTCTGATTATACTGCGTTTTTTGACATCCGTCAAATGGGCGGGAAATCCGGCCCCAACTTGACAAAAATGTGGCGGTATGCTATCTTTTTACTGACCAGTTGGTAAATTACGAAAGGCGGCGACGGCATGACGGATGTGGTTGTGCATATTTCGGGTATGGACTGCGGCGCCTGCGCGGTGCGCATCGTGCGTGCGCTGCAGGGGCTGCCGGGACTGCGCGAAGTATCCGCGAGCGACACGGCCGGCTGCGCGTGCCTGACTTATGACGAGATGGCCGTGGACCTCGGCGAGATCGCGCGCCGTGTACAGCGCGCGGGCTTTGACGTGCCGGTTGAGACGGTGGAGCTGCGCTGCCCGGGCGCGGACGCCGGGGCGGAGGCGCGCCTGCGGGCGGTGTTCGGCGTGCGCAGTGTTGCGCGCGCGGGGGATACCTTCACGGTGACGCTCTGGCCGGTCGGCACGGACGCCGCGGCGCTCCCGGCAGTGCTCGGCCCGGGCACGGAACTGACGGCACAGCACGGCGGCGAGGAGACTCTGCAGGGCCGGGCGCGCCAGCGGCTGGCGCGCTGGTTGGGGCTTGGCGTGCTGCTCACGGCGCTGATGCTGTGGCGGCCGCCGGTGTTTGTGCAGCTCGTGCTTGCGGCGGCGGTGCTCTTCGGCGTGGGTGCGGCACTCTGGCGCAGCACGTGGCGCGCGCTGCGCGGCGGCAGCCTCGGGCCGGATGCGCCCGGCCTGCTTGCGGCGCTCATTCTGTTTGCGTACAGTGCGTATGCGGCCTTCGCGGGCCTGCAGCCGTGCTTTCCCGCGCTGTGCGGCATCGCCTGCGCGCAGCTGGCCGAAAAGTGCGCGGCGCAGCTGGTGCGCTGGACACTTGCGGCGCCGGTGCAGAGGCTCAGGCATCTGCGTCCGCGCACGGCGACGGTCGTGCGCGATGATGTGCAGGCGCAGACGGATGCCGGCACGCTCACGCCGCAGGATGTGGTGCATATCCTGCCGGGCGAGCGCATCCCGGTCGACGGTATCGTGCGCTCCGGCGTCTGCACGGTCGATGAATCCGCTCTCACGGGCGCGTCCCGGCCGGTGGAAAAGGCGGTGGGAGATGCGGTCCTGGCCGGTACGCTCGACCGCGCGGGCAGCGCGTCGGTCACGCCCACGGCGGTTGGCGACGCGACGGTGCTGCAGCGAACGATCGCGGCCCTGCAGCGCGCGCAGACCGTGCGCACGCCGGAGCAGGAGCGGCTCGAGCGGGCGGCGTCGCGCATGACTGCATTGCTCATCATTCTGGCCGCCGGTGTTGGCGCCGTGTGGCTTTTCCGGCGGCAGCCGGGTGACTTGACCCGCGCACTGACCTGCGCGTGCGGCGTACTGGCCGCCGCGTGTCCCGGCGCGGCCGGACAGGCTGCGGGCGTCGCTGCGCTGGCGGGCATCGGCCGTGCGGCGGAGCGGGGCGATCTGCTCATGCACGGCGCGGAGGCCCCGGCTGCGCAGACGGCGCGCACCGTGCGCCGGTGTGGCTGGCTGCTGCTGGCGTACCATGCCGTGTGTCTGCCGCTGGCTGCGTGCGGGGTGATCGGCCCGGCCGCGGCGGCGGTGCTCGCGTGCGGCGCATCCGGCGGCGTGCTGCTGTATGCGCTGCGCGGAAACGGAACGAAGGGGGAGCGGCCATGACGACCGCGGTTCTGGAACTGAATGTGTCCGGCATGATCTGCCGGGCGTGCGAGGATGCCATCGTGGACGCGCTGCTGCACACGCGCGGCGTCATTTCCGCACAGGCGCACTATTGGCGCAGCCGCGTGACGATCACGTATGACCCGGACATCGTCACGGAGGACGCGCTGCGGCAGGTGCTCACGAATGCCGGCTATCCGCCGGGCGCGCACGGCATGGGCGGCGTGACGGTCGACCTGATCTGCCTTGCGCTCGTGGGCGTGCTCTACTGGGGGCTGCCGAAGCTGCTCATGCTCGTGCAGGTCCCGGCGCTTGCCGAGAATGCTTCGCTCGGCCTCGTGTTTCTCGTCGGCCTGCTCACGAGCACGCACTGCATCGGCATGTGCGGCGGCATCCTGCTCGCGCAGACGACGGATGCGCACGGTGTGACCGGCCGCAGCAAGCGCGGGCTCATCGCCTCGGCCGCGTACAACGGCGGGCGCGTCGTGTCATACACGGCGGTCGGCGCCGTCTGCGGCGCGCTCGGCGCGGTCATCACCTATACGCCGAACATCAAGAGCATGGTCTTTACCGTCGCGGGCGCGCTCGTGCTGCTCATCGGTCTGCGCATGGCGGGCATTCTGCCGGGCCTGCGTCCGTCAGAGACAGAGCTGCCCGGCGCCTGCAGCCTGAATGCACGCACGCGCCGCCGCTTTGCGGGGCAGCCGCTTATCATCGGCCTGCTCACGGGCGTCATGCCGTGCGGCGCGCTCAGCGCCATGTGGCTCTACGCCATGAGCAGCGGCAGCGCGGTGCGCGGCGCGCTCGTGATGCTGGTGTTCTCGCTCGGCACGGTGCCGCTGCTGTTCCTCTTCGGCGCGCTGCAGTCGTTTCTGCCGCGCGGCTGGATGAAGTACATCGTCAAGGGCAGCGCCGTGCTGGTCGTGACGCTGGGGCTGTCGATGCTCGTCAAGGGCATCCGCCTGTTTGGCATGTAAAGAAACCCCCGCACAGGACGGTGTCCTGTGCGGGGGTTTCTGTGCCCGATATCAGTCCAGCTTCAGGTCGCCCTCGCGGATCCAGCCGAGACGGCGGCACAGCAGGCCGATGGCCCAGCAGATCACGGCCGGGAGCACGAAGCAGACCATGATGAGACCGATCCAGTCCATGGCCCCGGGCTGGATGGCCACGGCGCCGTTGGCGATGGCGGCCTCGCTCGGCGCGACCCAGCCGGTCCACACGCCGATGGGGCCGCACAGGCCGCATGTGCCCATGCCGGAGTTGACGGCCGCGCCGTTCATCTGCAGCTTGAACACGCACGTGGCGATCGGACCCGTGATAGCGGACGTCACGATGGCGGGGATCCAGATCTTCGGGTTGCGCACGATGTTGCCCATCTGCAGCATGCTCGTGCCGAGACCCTGGCTGACCAGGCCGCCCCAGCCGTTTTCGCGGAAGCTCAGCACGGCGAAGCCCACCATGTTCGCGCAGCAGCCGGCCACGGCCGCGCCGCCCGCGAGCCCCGTGAGCGAGAGCGCCGCGCAGATGGCGGCCGACGAGATCGGCAGCGTGAGTGCGATGCCCACGATGACCGACACGAGGATGCCCATGACGAACGGCTGCTGCTCGGTCGCCCACATGATGAGCGTGCCGACCCAGTTGGCACCCTTGCCGATGGGCGCGGCCACGAGCATGGCCAGCCCGATGCCGACAAGGATCGTGACGATGGGCGTGACGAGAATGTCCACCTTCGTCTCCTTGCTCACGGCCTTGCCGAACTCGGTCGCGACGATCGCCGTCACGAGCACGGCCAGCGGGCCGCCGGCGCCGCCCATGGCGTTGGTCGCATAGCCGACCGGGACGAGGGAAAAGAGCACCATCGCCGGCGCGTGCAGCGCGTAGCCGATGGCCACCGCCATCGCTGGGCCGACCATCAGCGATGCGCAGCCGCCGATCGTGTAGCCGACCGCGGCGTCGCCCTTGCCGAGGGTGAAGATGATCGTGTTGAGAAAACCGATGTGGAACTGCTGACCGAGTGTGTTGAGAATCGTGCCGATCAGCAGCGAGCAGAACAGGCCCTGCGCCATCGCGCCGAGCGCGTCGATGCCGTAGCGCCGCAGAGAGATTTCAATATCCTTTCGCTTCAGGAAGTCCCGGAACCGCTGCATAATGCATTCCTCCAGAAAAATAAGTATGCTTTACATGTGTCATGACACCTGTAAAGCATACTATAAAGACTTCCTGTGCACTTGTCAACTAAAATAAACTTCTGTCAATCGTCCAGCAGCAGACCGGCCGCTTTCAGTGCGGCGCAGGCGCGGTCATACGCGGCCTCGTCCGGGCAGCGCAGCGTGTGCAGATGGATGCCGCCGGTGAGCATGCTCAGCGGGGCGGCGTCGTGCGCCTGCACGCGTGCGAGGAACTGCTGCACATCGTAGCGGCTGCTGATCTGCAGCTGGCCGGTGAGCTGGCCGTAGACCGGGTGCTCGACGATGACATCGAGCACGGTGCAGCCGTTGTCGACGAGAATATCGAGTTCCTGTCCGGTCTGCGCGAGCGTGTGGCGGCAGGCGATCGTGCGCGTGATGCCGTCCGTCGCCTGCGGCAGCACATAGCCGCGCGGGGTGGCGGAGATCTCGGCGCCGCCGGCGCGCAGAATCGCAATGTCGCCCACGATGATCTGGCGGCTGACGTTCCGTTCGCTGGCGAGAGCCGACGCGCTCACGGGCCGGTCGGCTGCCCGGAGCCGGTCGAGAATGGCCTGACGGCGGGATGCGGCGTCCATGGCTCAGCCCTGCGACTTTCCGCCGGCGTTGAGCAGATCGAGCTTGATCTTCAGCAGCTTTTCCGACAGGTCGACGTAGTAGTTGTGCGGATAGTCAAAGCGCAGCACCTCCGGCCAGAGCGTGGTGAGCTGGTCGGCGCAGTAGGCACGGATATCATCGAGCGCGGGCTTTTGGTATACGAGCTTGCCGCCGCGGAAAATGGGCACGAGCAGCTCACGCGCCGTGAAGTCAGTGAGCACTTTTTTCTTCCACGTCGCGTCGGGATCGCAGATCTCGAGCGGCTGCGTGTCGTCCACAACTTCGTCGTGCAGGCAGATGTAGTCCGCCTCGGCCATGCCGGAGTCCTTGCTGTAGAAGCGGTAAACCTTCTTAAAGTGGGGGTTGGTGATCTTGCCGACGTTTTCGCTGATCTTGATCTTCGGGATGATGTTGCCGTCCTTGTCCTCAATGGCCGCGAGCTTGTACACACCGCCGAACACCGGCTCGCTGCGCGCGGTGATGAGCCGCTCGCCCACGCCGAAGCTGTCGACCTGCGCGCCCTGGCGCAGCAGACCCGCGATCAGGCGCTCATCGAGCGCGTTGGACACGGTGATCTTGCAGTCGGGCCAACCGGCATCGTCGAGCATTTTGCGTGCCTTCTTCGTCAGGTAGGCAATGTCGCCGGAGTCGAAGCGGATGCCGCAGTGCGTGATGCCCTTCGGCCGCAGCACTTCGTTGAATGCGCGGATGGCGTTCGGAACGCCGGACTGCAGGCTGTTGTAGGTGTCCACAAGCAGGGTAGCGTTGTCGGGATACGTCTGGCAGTAGGCGCGGAAGGCGTCGAGCTCGGAGTCAAACATCTGCACCCAGGAGTGCGCCATCGTGCCGCCGGCGTACACGCCGTACAGCTCGTCTGAGATCGTGCAGGCAGTCCCGGCGCAGCCGCCGATGTAGGCAGCGCGCGCGCCGAGGATCGCGCCGTCAGCGCCCTGCGCGCGGCGGGAGCCGAACTCGAGCACCGTGCGGCCATTCGCTGCGCGGCAGATGCGGCTGGCCTTCGTGGCGATCAGGCTCTGGTGATTGATCTGCAGCAGAAGGTAGGTTTCCACGAGCTGCGCCTGAATGGCGGGCGCGCGCACCGTGATGAGCGGCTCGCGCGGGAACACGGGTGTGCCCTCCGGAACGGCCCAGATGTCGCCCGTGAACCGGAAATCCTTCAGATAGTCCAGAAAAGCCTCGCTGAACAGCTTCCGGCTACGCAGATAGGCAATGTCCTCGTCGGAGAAATGCAGATTTTCGATGTAGTCGATGATCTGCTCGAGACCGGCGGCGATGGCGTAGCCGCCGTCATCCGGTACGCTGCGGAAGAACACATCGAAATACGTGATGCGGTCCTGCATATCGTGCTCCAGATAACCATTGCCCATCGTCAGCTCATAGAAGTCGCAGAGCATGGTCATGTTCAGCGCTTTGTTGGGGTCCATTGACCTCGCCTCCTGAATGGGTCTGCGGGGGTGCAGACAACAAAATATATTCCCATTGATTATAACGTTTGTCACCCGGTAAAGCAACGATTATAAAATTAACAAGGGAAAACGCGCGAAAATTCGTTTCGTGCCGTTGACATCAAAAAACGGGCGTTGTATCTTTATTATGTAACACAAAACAGGAGGACAAACCACCATGTCTTTGACACCGGAACGCACGGCCGAGCTTCAGGAGCTCTGCCGTCAGTATCGGATCGACGTACTCACCGCCATCCACGGCGCGCAGTCCGGCCACCCGGGCGGCAGCCTGTCCGTTTGTGAGATCCTCACGCTGCTGTACCAGCAGCGTATGCATGTTGACGCCGCGCACCCCGATGATCCGAACCGTGACCGGCTCGTGCTCTGTAAGGGCCACGCTGCCCCCATGCTCTACCGCAACCTGATCGGCAAGGGCTTCCTGCCCGCCGAGAGCATGAACACCCTGCGTCAGACCGGCAGTCCCCTACAGGGCCACCCGTGCATGCGCACGCCGGGTGTGGATATGCCGTCCGGCCCGCTGGGCATCGGCCTGGCCGCCGCGCAGGGCATGGCCCTCGGTCTGAAGCTGAACCATTCCGATGCGCGCGTGTACGCCGTGCTCGGCGACGGCGAGCTCGATGAGGGCGCCGTCTGGGAGGCGGCCGCCTCGGCCGTGAAGTTCGGGCTCGATAACCTCACCGCCATTGTGGACTGGAACAAAGTCCAGCTCGACGGCACGACCGACGAAATCATGCCGCTGCGTGACCTGCCCGGCAAGTGGAAAGCCTTCGGCTGGAACGTGCTGCGCTGCGACGGGCACGATCTCGCGGCGCTCGATGCCGCGCTCGATGCGGCTGTGGCCTGCAAGGGCGTACCGACTGTGATCCTCGCCGACACGGTCAAGGGCAAGGGCGTGTCCTTCATGGAGGGTAAGTCCGCCTGGCACGGCAAGGCCATTCCGGACGCGGAATTCGCGCAGGCAATGCAGGAACTGGGAGGTAACGTCTGATGGGAAAGTCGATTCGTGAAGTTTACGGCACCGTGCTCGCCGAGCTCGGCGACACCAATGAGAACATCGTCGTGCTCGACGCAGACCTGTCCGGTTCCACCAAGAGCGGCATCTTTGCCAAGGCGCATCCCGAGCGCCACTTCAACATGGGCATTGCCGAGTCGGACATGGTCGCCACGGCGGCGGGTCTCGCCACGACCGGCAAGATCCCGTTCGTGAACACATTCACCGTTTTTCTGACCACGCTGGGCCTCATCTCCGCACGCGCGCAGGTGTGCTACGGCAATCTGAACGTGAAGTTCGGCGGCGCTTACTGCGGTATGTCCGACGCGCTCGACGGCGCGACGCACCACGCCACGGAAGACATCGCCGTCATGCGCGCGCTGCCGAACATGACCGTGCTCGTCCCGTCGGACGCGGCCAGCACCCGCTGGGCCACAAAGTACGCTGTGGACACCTACGGCCCGATGTACCTGCGCCTGTCGCGCGATGTGTACCCGGATCTGTATGATGAAAACACGAAGTTTGAGTGCGGCAAGGGCGCCATCGTGCGCGACGGCACGGATGTGACCGTCATTGCCTGCGGCATCCTCGTGCACAAAGCGCTCGAGGCGGCCGAGCAGATGGCTGCGCGCGGCGTGTCCGTGCGCGTGGTGGATATGTACTCCATCAAGCCCATCGACCGTGAGCTCATCCTGCGCTGCGCGCAGGAGACGGGCGCCATCGTCACCGCCGAGGAGCACAACATCTACGGCGGCCTCGGCAGCGCCGTGGCGGAAGTGCTCGCCTGGGGCGGTGCGGCCGCGCCGACGGAGTTTGTCGGCATCCCCGATACGTTCACCGAGACCGGCAAGTACACCGATCTGCTGGCAAAATACGGCGTGGATGCAGCCGGTGTCGTGCGCGGCATCGAGCGGGTGCTCGCGCGCAAGCACTGAGTTTTTTGCACTGGAGCCGGCAGGCAGAACGCCTGCCGGCTTTTTTCGGAGGAAGATCATGCAGCGATTCTTTGCCCCTGGCCGCACGGAACTGGCCGGGAACCATACCGATCATCAGCTTGGGCGCGTGCTGGCGGCGTCCGTGGATGTGGGCATTACTGCGCGCGCGACGCGCCGGCGCGACCGCCGCGTGTGCATCCACTCGAAGGGGTTCCGGCCGTTCACCGTCGCGCTCGACGATCTGGCCGTGAACCCGCGCGCATACGGCAAGCCATGGGCGCTCGTGCGCGGCATGGCGGCGGCCATTCTGGACGCCGGCGGAGAGATCGGCGGCTTTGAGGCGTGGGCGTCCTCCGCGCTCAAGCCGGGCGGCGGCCTGTCATCCTCGGCCGCGTTTGAGATCCTTGTCGGCCGCATTTTCAATGCGCTCTACAACGGCGGCACGTTCTCGCCCAAGCAGCTCGCGCGTTTCGGCCAGCAGGCGGAAAACCGCCACTTCGGCAAGCCGTCCGGCCTCATGGATCAGCTCGCATGCGCGCTCGACGGCGCGGTATATATCGACTTTGCCGCCGGGGAGATCGCCCCGGTCGCGGCGCCGTTTGCCGATATGGGTCTCACGCTCAGCCTGACGGATACCGGCGGCAGTCACGCGGGACTGACCTCCGCATACGCGGCGCTCCCGGCCGATATGCGCAGCGTGGCGCGGCGCTTCGGCGCCGAGACGCTCTCAGAGGTGAATCCGGCGGACTTTTATGCCCACCGGCAGCCGGGCCTCGCCGACGACCGCGCGGCGCATTTTTTTGAGGAGAATGCGCGCGTACCGCAGATGCGCGACGCGCTCGTGCGCCGGGATGCCGGAACCTACCTGCGCCTGATGAATGCCTCCGGCCGCTCGTCGGAGCAGCTGCTGCGCAACATCCGCGCCCCGGGCGGCGACGACCGGCTCGCGCGCGGCCTGCAGCGCGCGGCCGAGCTGCTCGACGGCGTGGGCGCATGGCGCGTGCACGGCGGCGGCTTTGCCGGGTGCGTGCAGGCGCTTATGCCGTGCGATGCCTTCCCTGCGTACAAAAAGGGAATGGAGGCGCTCTTCGGCCCCGGCTCCTGCCGGGAGCTGCACATCACCGGCGTAAAATAAAAAAGCAAAGCCCGCTTCCGGCCGGAAGCGGGCTTTGCTGTTCTTTTTATTTGAGCCGGATATTCAGCAGCATGGGGTTGTGGTCGGAGAACCGGAACCCGTCGTCCTGCGTCTGCACGCTCGTGAGCTCCACATTCGGCGAGAGGATGAAGCCGTCGATCACGTAGTGCTGCGTGGCGTCGCTCTCGGCGTCATAGGGCTGGTTGTCGAGGCGGCAGGTCGGCGCGGACGTGTCGTAGGCAAAGCGCCAGCCGTCGGGCAGCATGCTGTCGTCGAGCATGCCGGGCGTCCAGAGGTCGTCGTTCTTGATCGGGTACTTGTCCAGCCCGCCGGGGAACGTCTGGTTGAAGTCGCCGCCGGCGATGACGTAGTTGCCCTTGGCATATTCCTGCTCGAGGAACGACTTGAGCGCGGCGGTCTGCGCGGCCTTGCCCTCGCCGTCGTCATACGCCTCCAGATGGAGGTTGACGAGCACGAGCTGCGCGTCCGTGCCTTCGAGATCAATATATACCGGCATCAGGCAGCGCTTGAGGTTGGCCACCGACACCGGCCACTTAAACGGGCTCGGCAGGGCGATGCGCTCGGCCGCGGCGATCGGTGCGCTCGAGAGCGTCATGATTCCGGAACTCACCTTGCCGATCGGCGGGATGGGGTAAGGCACGAAGGCACATTTATAGTTGCGTGCGTGCGCGGTGTCGCGTCCGGTCTCGGTGCGCATGCGTTCGGCCTCTTCGATGCCGTAGGAGCGGGTCGAGGGGTCGGCCTCGATCTCCTGCAGGAACGTGAAGTCGGCATTGAGATCTTTCACGGTGCTGACGATGCCGTCCATGTTCTTTTCCACGACAGCCTTGCTCGGCGCACGCACCTGTTTGCCGCCGTCCATGAAGAAATCGGACTCCTCGCCCAGTCCGGCGTAGCCGACGTTCCACGTCAGGATGGACACGTCGTCGCCCGGGGCGAATGCGGCGATGCTGTTCTCGCCGTGGGTCACAACGGCGGTTTCGGTCTTGACATTCAGCTGCGTGGCGGTCAGCCAGATGAGCAGCGCGGCGACCAGGCCGATAAGAACGGCCAGAATGATGAGTATGATCTTGAGCGGTTTTTTCATGGGGCAGTTCCCTCCTCGGGGGCAGTGTATCACAATCTCCTGCACCATGCAAACACAATCTTGACGTGTTTTTTACCAAAACCTTACCGATTGAGCAGCCAGATGCCGAGGTTCAGATAACCCGCGAACAGCAGCCAGAGCAGATACGGCGCGCTCAGCCATGCGGCTGTGGCATTGCGGCGGGAAAAATCCGCAATCATAAACAGCACGAGCACGATCAGCCCCACCAGCCAGAAAAACGCCGGGCCATGTGCACCCAGCAGGAAAAACAGCACCGGCCACAGACCGTTGACGGCCAGCTGGATGCTCCACAGGGCGGTGGCCTCCTTGCGCGCGCGTCCGGAGCTGCTGCGCCAGACGAGCCCCATGGCGATGCCCATGAGCAGGTACAGGATCGTCCACGCGATGGGAAACAGCCAGTCCGGCGGCGCGGCCGGCGGCTTCACCAGCAGGTCAAAGTCGGCCATGCCCGCGCGGGTGGCGAAGCTCGATGCGCCGCCGACGGCCAGCGCGATCGCGCAGAAGGCGACATATGGGCGGATGCGCTTCCATTTGTTCAACTTGCATCACCTCGGACAGGATCAGGATGCTTTAGTTTATGTGCTGCCCTCTTGTAAAATACGTGCCAATCGTGGTAAACTATTTGCGCTATTTTGACACAAACGGAGGTTGCCGATATGAATTACGAACACCTGATGCAGGCAGACCCGGAGCTGTACGCCTCCATGGAGCGGGAGCTTGGGCGCCAGCGCGACCATCTGGAGCTGATCGCGTCCGAGAATTTCACGAGCCCGGCCGTCATGGAGGCCGTGGGCAGCCACCTGACGAACAAATACGCCGAGGGCTATCCCGGCGCGCGCTATTACGGTGGCTGCGACTACGTCGATGAGGTCGAGCGTCTGGCGATCGACCGTGTGACGCGGCTCTTTGGCGCCGACCATGCCAACGTCCAGCCGCACTCCGGCTCGCAGGCGAACATGGCCGTGTATGCGGCGCTGCTGCAGCCGGGCGACCGCATCCTCGGTATGAATCTCTCCCACGGCGGGCATTTGACGCACGGCAGCAAGGCGTCTTTGTCCGGGAAATATTTCGAGGCGCATTTTTACGGTGTCGATCCCGAGACCGAGACCATTGACTACGACGCGCTTGCGCGTGTGGCTGAGGAGGTTCGCCCGAAGATCATCATTGCCGGGGCGAGCGCCTATCCGCGTGTGATCGACTTTGCACGCTTTCGTCAGGTCGCCGATTCCGTCGGCGCGTACCTGATGGTTGACATGGCGCACATCGGCGGCCTCGTCGCCGCGGGCGTGCACCCGAGCCCGGTGCCGTATGCCGATGTCGTCACCTGCACGACGCACAAGACGCTGCGCGGCCCGCGCGGTGCGATCATCCTCTGCCGGGACGAGCTCGCCAAAAAGATCGACAGCGCCGTTTTCCCCGGCACGCAGGGCGGCCCGCTCATGCACGTCATCGCCGGCAAGGCGGTCTGCTTCGGCGAGGCGCTGCAGCCGGCCTTCCGCGCCTATCAGCAGCAGGTGGTCCGAAATGCCGCCGTACTTGCCGAGACGCTGCAGCAGGGCGGCGTGCGCCTTGTCTCCGGCGGCACGGACAACCACCTCATGCTGGCCGACGTCTACAGCCGCGGCCGCACCGGCGCGCAGATGCAGGATCTGCTCGACGCGGCGAACATCACCGCCAATAAGAACACCATCCCGTTCGACACGCAGTCCGTGCGTGTGACGAGCGGTGTGCGTCTCGGCACGCCGGCCGTCACGACCCGCGGCATGGGCGAGGGCGAGATGCGCGAGATCGGCGCGCTCATCTGCCGCCTGATCGACGAGGGCGAGGCCGCCGTGCCCGCCGTGCGTGCACAGGTGCTCGATCTGTGTGCGCGCTTCCCGCTGTATCCGGATCTGCACATGTAACGTCTCATAGCAAAACCGCGCTCCCGTGTACTGGGAGCGCGGTTTTGCTTATGGCTTGCACGCGCCGCAGGGCGCGTAGTCCGCGGCCTGCGCCTGCGCGGTGCTGTCAAAGGTCACGAGGTTCTCGTCCTTGATCTTGGCGGCGTACTGGCACGACGGCCGGTGATATTTTTTCGCCTTGCGGCTGGCGACATAGGTTGCTTCCTCCGTGTCGGACGCGGGCGTTTGCTCCGGTGTGGCGGTCGGTTCCGGTGTTTCGGTTTCCGGCACCGGCGTGGCCTGAGGCGCGTCGCGCTCCGTCGTGATGACGACGGCGGATGCCGGCGCCTGCGCCGTGTGCACGGCGGCAAAGCCGGCGTACCCCACGGTGGCGGCGAGCACGAGCACCAGCTCCACGAACCACCACGTTTTCCACAGCCGTGCCGCGCGCGGCGCGTATTGCAGCGCGAGCAGCAGCGCGGCCGCCTCCAGCGCCGCAATGCCCCAGCCGACCAGCCCGCAGGCGAGCAGGACGATGCTCCCGACCGCGCAGGCACAGCCGAGCAGTACCTTCCAGATGCGGCTCCACCCAATATGCATCCCAATTTCCCCCTCAAAGTAGCAAATGCGGATTTTCTTTCCTGCTTTTTCTCTCTATAAATTGTTTATTCTATCCGTTTCCGCAAAAAAATCAAGCCCTAAATGAAAAAAGTCTTACCTTTTTGCAAATTTTGTGTTAAACTATCTATCAGGGGGCAGGGTTGCGGCCGCAGTGCGGCTGCAATGCCGCCCTGCTTTGTTTGTTTTTGGTTTTGTTTGGCTGAGGAAAGGATATTCAGATGTACGAAATTGGTCAGTTGATCGTGTATGGCAACGAGGGTGTCTGCCGCGTGGAGGAGATCGGCACGCCGAAGATCTCCGGCGTAGATAAGCACCGGGACTACTATACGCTTGCCCCCATTTACCGCGAGGGCAAGGTGTTCACGCCTGTGGACAGCAAGGTGTTCATGCGGCCCGTGATCACGCGCGAGGAAGCGCTCGCGCTCATCGACCGCATTCCGCAGATGACCGCGGAAGTCTATGAAAACTCCAACCTCCGCTTTCTCAACGAGCACTATCAGCAGTGCATCCAGAACTACACCTGCGCCGACCTCCTGCAGCTGATCAAGGATGTGCGCGCCAAGCGCCGCCAGATGACCGAGCGCGGCAAAAAGCTCGGCCTCGTCGATGAGCGCTATATGAAGCGCGCCGAGGAGATGCTCCACGGGGAGCTGGCCGTCGCGCTGAACATGACGCGCGAGCAGGTGCCGCAGTTCATTGCCGACGAACTCGGCGGCGCGGACGAGTCCGAGGCTGCCCTCGCCTGAATCTAAATCCAAAGTCCCGCCGGACGCAATGTCCGGCGGGATTTTTGCATTTTGCTCTTGACAGCCGGGCAAACTGCGTGTATGCTACGGCTTGAATTCGGGATTCGTTCCCGATTTGGAGGCGAAACCATGCGAAATAGTTATCACACGCAGCAGCGCTGTGCGCTGCTGGCGTTTTTGTCTGCGCACGCGGACGAGCAGTTCACGGTCGAGCAGCTGCTCGCGGCCATGGGCGACGAGGCCCCTGGCCGCAGCACGGTCTACCGTGCGCTCGACCGATTGGTCGAGGAGGGCACTGTGCGCCGCTTCGCGCCCGAGAGCGGCGGCAGCGCGGCCTATCAGGCCATGGACCCCGGCCACTGCGACGCGCACCTGCACCTCAAGTGCGTGGACTGCGGGCGGCTGATCCATCTGGACGAGGGCGTGTCCGATGCGTTGCAGTCGGACCTGCTGCGCGCGGCCGGCTTCACCGTCGACGGCCGCAGCACGACGATCTACGGCACGTGCGCCGCCTGCGGCAGAAAGCGTGACGGCCATGCGTAAGCTCCTGTGTGTGCTGCTGGCAATGGTGCTGACTGTGTCGGCGTTTTCGGGCTGCACCGTGCAGCGAAACCCGGCCTCGGACGACGGCAAGCTCCACGTCGTCACGACGATCTTCGCACCCTATGATTTTGCGCGTCAGGTCGGCGGGGACGATGTGTCGGTCACGATGCTGCTGCGCCCCGGCTGCGAGGTGCACGCCTATGAGCCCACGCCGAAGGACATTATTGCCATCCGCAATGCCGATGTGTTCATCTACGTCGGCGGCGAGTCGGACGCGTGGGTCAAGACCGTGCTTGACGGCGTCGATAACCCGAACCTGCGCGTTGTGACACTTATGGACTGCGTGGAGCTGCTCGACGAGGAGACCGTTGAGGGCATGCAGACGGAAAAGCATGACCATGACCATGCGGCCGATGACGCGGAGCCGGACGAGCACGTCTGGACGTCCCCGCGCAACGCGGCGCGCATCTGCCAGAAGCTTGCCGATACGTTCGCTGCGGCAGACAGCGCGCATGCGGCGGCGTATGCGCAGCGGTGTGGGGACTATGTGGAGAAATTAAACCAGTTAGATGCGGAATTTCAGGATGTAGTGGAGCATGCAGCGCGAAAAACCGTGGTTTTTGCTGACAGGTTCCCACTGCGGTACTTTGCCGACGCCTATGGGCTGGACTATTACGCCGCCTATCCCGGCTGCGCGGACGCGGCCGAGCCCTCGGCGGCCACGGTGGCGTTTCTGATCGACAAGGTGCGCGCGGAGGGCATCCCGGTCGTGTTCACGATCGAGCTCTCGAACGGCAAGCTTGCCGACACGATCTGCGAGGCCACGGGCGCGAAAAAACTGGAGTTTGCGACCTGCCACAATGTGACGGCGCAGGCATTTGCAGACGGCGCGACGTACCTGCAGCTTATGGAGCGCAATGTGCAGGCGCTGCGGGAGGCATTGAATTAACGATGGCACTTATTACTTGTGAACACGTCTGCCTCGGCTACGACGGGCAGACGGTGCTGCGCGATGTGAACTTCACGGTCTCGCGCGGCGATCTGTTGTGTGTGGTCGGCGAAAACGGCTCCGGCAAGTCCACGCTCATCAAGGGCCTGCTCGGGCTCAAGGCGCCGGAGCAGGGCAGCATCACGCTCGGCGACGGGCTCGTGCGCAACGAGATCGGCTATCTGCCGCAGCAGACGCAGCTCCAGCGCGACTTTCCCGCGAGCGTGGCGGAGGTCGTGCGCTCGGGCTGCATCAACCAGATGCATGGCCGCCCGTTTTACTCGCGGGCCGACCGCGCCCGCGCACAGGAGAACATGGAGCGCATGGGCATCGAGGATCTGGCGCACCACAGCTATCAGGCGCTCTCCGGCGGCCAGCAGCAGCGCGTGCTGCTTGCGCGCGCCCTGTGCGCCACGCGCAAGCTCCTGCTGCTCGATGAGCCGGTCACGGGCCTCGACCCCGTGGCGACGGGGGAACTGTATAACCTCATCAAGCTCGTGAACCTCTGCAATGACATCACGGTCATCATGGTCACGCACGACATCGACGCCGCCCTCCGCTACGCCACGCACGTGCTGCATCTGGGGCACCAGCAGCTCTTTTTCGGCACGGCGGCGGCCTATAAGCAGAGCGACGCCGCGCGCCGTTTCCTGGGAGGGCGGAAGCTATGAAAGTCATTCTCGAAATGCTGTCGTATCCGTTTCTGGTGCGCGCGCTCGTCGTGGGTGTGCTCGTGTCGCTGTGCGCGTCTTTGCTCGGCGTGTCGCTCGTGCTCAAGCGCTATTCCATGATTGGCGACGGGCTGAGCCATGTCGGTTTCGGCGCGCTCGCGATCGCGACGGCGCTCAATCTCGCGCCGCTGGCCGTGGCGGTGCCGGTCGTGGTCGTGGCGGCGTTTTTGCTGCTGCGCCTGTCGCAAAACGGTAAGCTCAAGGGCGACGCCGCGATCGCGCTGCTCTCAAGCAGCGCGCTGGCCATCGGTGTGATGACCGTGTCCATGACCAGCGGCATGAACACCGATGTGAATAACTACATGTTTGGCAGCATCCTGTCGCTGTCGTTGGCCGACCTGCGCCTGAGCCTGATTTTGTCGGCGGCGGTGCTGGCGCTGTTCGTGCTGTGCTATCCGCGCATTTTTGCCGTCACGTTTGACGAGACGTTCTCTCGCGCGACCGGTGTGCATACACAGGCGTACAACATGCTGCTCGCGGTGCTCACGGCGGTCACAATCGTGCTGGGCATGCGCATGATGGGCGCGCTGCTCATCTCGAGCCTCATTATCTTCCCGGCGCTGACGGCCATGCGCGTGTGCGGCACGTTCCGTTCGGTCACGATCTGCGCGGCCGTTGTGTCGGTGGTGAATTTCCTGCTCGGCATGGTGCTGTCCTACGTGCTCGAGACGCCGTCCGGCGCGAGCGTTGTGGTGGTCGATCTTGTGGTGTTCCTGCTCTTTTGCGGGGTGCAGCGGATCCGATGCCGCGTGAAAAAGGGATAAGGCAAAGCGGCGGCTCCGGTCGGAGCCGCCGCTTTTGCGTATTCCATGTTCAGCACTGCATCTGCTTGAGCATCTCCTGACGCAGGTGCGCGATAATGCGCTTTTCGAGCCGGCTGATGTAGCTCTGCGAGATGCCCAGCAGGTCTGCAACCTCTTTTTGCGTCGCCTCGCGCGCGCCGCCGATGCCGAAGCGCAGCAGAATGATCTGCCGGTCGCGCTCGCCGAGCGTCTCAATGGCGCGCAGGAGCATGGCGCGCTCGGCGTCGTCCTCGAGCGGGCGGCTCACGGCGTCGGCGTCCGTGCCGAGAATGTCCGAGAGCAGCAGCTCGTTGCCGTCCCAGTCGGTGTTGAGCGGCTCGTCGATGCTCACCTCCGTTTTCTGCGCGCTGCATTTGCGCAGGTACATGAGGATCTCGTTTTCGATGCAGCGCGAGGCGTAGGTCGCGAGCTTGATGTTCTTGTCCGGCTTGAAGGTGTGGATGGCCTTGATGAGGCCGATCGTGCCGATCGAGATCAGGTCCTCGATGTGGATGCCCGTGTTTTCAAACCGGCGCGCGATGTACACCACCAGCCGCAGGTTGTGCTCGATGAGCAGGGAAGCGGCCTCCTCGCTCCCGGCGGCGAGCGCCCGGATGGTCTGCTGCTCTGCCTCGCGGTCGAGCGGGGCGGGCATGGTGTCGCTCCCGCCGATGTAAAACAGCCCCGGCGCGCCGCCGCGCAGCCGCAGCCGCAGCGCCGCCCAGAGCGTATGTAGTCTTTCCAGTAGTCTTGGCACGAAAAACCCCTCCTCAGCTTTTTGGCGGCAGCACCATGGCAAATGCGCCGTCAGATGTGAGCGCCTGCGCGCTCAGGGCCAGCAGCATCGGCTCCGGCATGCCGTCGATCATCACGCTGTCCGGCCGGAACGCCGGCAGCAGTGCGCCGGCCACGCCCACTGCGCGGTACGGCAGCAGCACGATCCGGCCGGTGCATTCCGGCAGCGCACTGAGCGCCTCCAGTGTCTGCACTGCGTCGTCCGGCAGCGCGTGCAGCGCTGGAAACAGCGGCAGCACCGCCGCGCGCTCGACCACCGCCGCCGGCAGACCGGACACCGGGTCGTGCAGGTCGTTGCCGCTGTCGCGCAGAGCCTTGAGCGTCACGCTGCGCCCGGCGAGCGTGACCGTCACGGTGCGCACCTCGCGGTCGGCGGCCTTTGCCCGCCGGCGGAACACGAGCGACACGGCCGCGTAGCACGCGGCGAACGACAGCGCCAGCACCCGGCCCGATACCGTCACGAGCGCGCCGCTGCCCGGCGACACGCCCGCGAGCATACTCGCAGCGTACACCGCGCCGCCGAACGCAGCCGACACGGCGAAGAACACCACCGTGCACCGCACGAGATGGGCCTCACCGCCGAAGGCGATGAGCGCCATGGCCGCGCCGAGTGCGAGCTTCATCCCGCCGTTTGCCAGCCATCCGCAGCCGGGCAGGACCATGAGCGCCGCGTACAGCGCGCCGATGAGCGCCGCGAGCGCGTACCGCCAGCGGTGCAGCACCACGCCGCACACACGTGCCGAGGCCAGCACCAGACAGTAGTCGATCAGCAGATTCAGCCCAAACAGGCTGTCGAGATAGATGACGTCCATGGGCTTATCCTAGCACGCCGCGCGCGGGAAATTGCGCAAAGGCGGCCTGCCGGAAAACCTGACAGAAAGTCCATGCATCACCGGGGCGGGAAATGTCGCAGAGCGTTGCTTTTGCGCCGGACGGCTGGTATAATGTTGCGTGATTTCAGAAAATTCGCGCACGGGCTTCCCGCGTGCATTTGCGGCCCCTTCAGGAGGAAGATTATGAGAATCAATCAACGGTTTCTGGCGCTGTGTCTGGCGCTGCTGCTCGCGTGCGTGGTGCTGCCGGCCCCGGCGGCACAGGGCGCGGATGTGCAGCCGGTGCTCTCGGCCGCGCTGGCGCAGCAGGCGGCGGCCGTCCCGTCGCCGGGTTACGGCGATGAGTGGACGGTGCTCGGCCTTGCGCGCGGCGTGTATTTTGCCGTGGACAGCGACTATTTTGCGCACTATTATGCCGACGTTGCGGCCAAAGCGCCGGAGCTGACGGCGGCGTCCGGCCGGGACGGCGCGCTCAACGCCTACAAATCCACGGACAATTCGCGCGTCATCCTTGCGCTGTCCGCCATCGGGCGCGACGCGACGCAGGTTGGCGGCTGCGACCTCACCGCGCCGTATGCCGACTTTTCCTGGGTGCGCAATCAGGGCATCAACGGCCCGGTATTTGCGCTGCTCGCGCTCGACAGTCGCAATTACCTGCCCGGCAGCGCGGTGCGCCGCCAGTGTGTGGACGCCATTCTGGCGGCGGAGCTCTCCGGCGGCGGCTGGGCGATGAGCGGTGCGGCGGCCGACCCGGACGTGACGGCCATGGTGCTGCAGGCGCTGGCGGCGTACCGCGGGGAGGCGGCCGTCGCGGCGGCCGTGTCGCGCGGGATCGACACGCTCTCGGCCATGCAGAACGGCAACGGCGGCTTCACCTCGTGGGGCTCCGCCAATGCCGAGAGCGTCGCGCAGGTCATCGTCGCCTGCACGGCGCTGGGCATCGACCCGGACACGGACAGCCGTTTCGTCAAGGACGGCGGCTCGGCGGTCGATGCGCTGCTGACGTTTTATGATGCGGGCGCGGCCGCGTTCCGCCACAAGGCCTCCGGCGGCGTCGACAGCCTTGCCACGGAGCAGGCGGTGTACGCGCTCGTGGCCGTCTCGCGGTTCCGGCGCGGGCAGAGCGGCCTCTATCAGGAGACGGATGCGCCCGCGGTCGAGACGCCCGCCGAGCCGGACGAACCGGTCGCGCGCGTGCTCTGCACGGCGGACGGCAGCGGTCTTATCCCGGCCGGATACCGCACGGTCGCCGTGTGCCTGCCGGACGTGACGGCGGACAGCACGGTCACATTTTCCGACGGGACGCAGCTGCTCTACAGCCCCGTATTGTCTGAACGCAGCGACACGCCGACGTGGGTCTGGCTCTTTGCACCGGACGTGACGGATGACGCGCTCAATGACACGGAAAACTACACCGTGACGGAAGGCAAGGGCCCGGTGCTGACCGTCGGCGATGGGAATGCCGACGGCGTTATCAACGCACAGGATGCGCTGAATATCCGCACGGCCTGCGCGAACAGCAAGACACCGGCAACGGAGCTGCTGCTGACGATGGATGTGAATCTTGACGGCCGCGTCGACGCGCAGGATGTGCGAGCGCTGGCTGACAGTTTCGTTCAGAATACGGTGCTGCCCACGGCGCAGGAGGACGGACAATGAAGACTTTCTGGACGAAAAAGAACCTTGCCATTGTGCTTGCCGTGCTGCTGGTCGTGGTTATCGTGGTGCTGTGCATCGCTCTGCGGCAAAAGAGCGTCGCGGACACCGACCCCACGCTTACGCTCACGTGCCAGAGCGCGGACGCGGATGGCGCGTGCACGGTCGACGTCGTACTCTCCGGCCTGCCGGACGGCGCGCACTATGAGGCGGCGAGCCTCGCCGTGGCCTTTGACCCGACGCAGATCACGTTCCTCGGCACGTCGGACGGGGACATCCCGCTCGTGATGGGCAGCCTCCCGGAGTGGGAGAGTGACCCGGAGCGTGCCAACGAGACCGGCAGCGTGCGCGCCCTGTGCCTGCCGGAGGCGGGCGGCACGCTTGCCACATCGACCGGCAGCGTGCTCGTGCGGCTGCGCTTTCAGCTCGCCGACGGCGTGACGGAGGCGGTGCTGACGGTGTCGGACGCTGTGCTGGCCGCCGCGGATGAGACCGAGAGCCTTGCCACGACGACGGCCGCGCTCACAGTCGTGAACGGGACGGTGCAGCATGGTTAAGCGGCGCGCGCTCAGTCTGCTGCTGTGCCTGCTGCTTTTGCTGTGCACGGCCTGCGGCGGACAGACGCAGGAGGATGCCGGTGCGCTGCGCTGTACAGTAACGATCGAGTGCAGCACGGTGCTGGAGCACATGGACGCTCTGAACCCCGGCAAGGCGGACATCGTCCCTGCCGACGGCGTGCTCCTGCCGGAGACGACCGTCGCCTTCTCGGAGGGAGACACGGTGTTCGACGTGCTGCAGCGGGTCTGCCGCGCGCAGGGGATCCACATGGAGTCGACCTGGACGCCTGCGTACAACAGCGCCTATATCGAGGGCATCGGCAACCTCTACGAATTTGACTGCGGCGAGCTGTCCGGCTGGATGTACAGCGTCAACGGTGTCTGGCCGGACTACGGCTGCAGCGGCTATACACTGCATGACGGCGACACCGTCGTCTGGAGCTATACCTGCGACCTTGGGCGCGACGTCGGCGCCCAGCAAGGAGAACCATGAACGATTCCTTCTCGGCGCTGCACCCGGCGCTGACTTTTTGCTATTTTGCGGCCGTGCTGCTGCTGACGATGCTCGTGCTGCACCCGGTGTTTCTGGCGCTGAGCCTGCTGGGTGCGCTGGGCTACTGTGCGGTGCTGCGCGGCTGGCGCAGTCTGGGGCGGACGCTCGGCCGGCTCGTGCCGTTTCTGGTGCTGATGGCGGTGCTCAACGCATTGTTCAACCATGCGGGCGTGACGATGCTGTTTTACCTGCCGAACGGCAACCCCGTCACGCGTGAGGCGCTGTGCTACGGCGCGGCCGCGGCGGCAATGTTCGCGGCCGTGATCCTGTGGTTCCAGTGCTGCAACGTCGTCATGACGGCGGAGAAATATCTGTACGTGTTCGGCAGCGCGCTGCCGGGCGTGTCGCTTCTGCTGAGCATGGCGCTGCGGTTCGTACCGAAGTTTTCCGCGCACATCCGCGCCGTGCGCGCGGCGCAGGCGTCGCTCGGCTGCGGCACGCGTGAGGGAAGCGCGTGGCAGCGGCTGAAAAGCAGCGCGCGCATTTTGTCTGTCACCGTTTCATGGGCGCTTGAGAGCGGCATCACGGCGGCGGACTCCATGAAGAGCCGGGGCTACGGCGCCGGCAGAAGAACATATTTCGGCAATTATCGCTTCACCCGGCGCGACGGCGTGCTCTGCGCCGTGCTTGCGCTCGCGCTTGCGGGCGTGTGCGTGGGCGTCGGCTGCGGCGCGCTGTATGTGCGCTACTACCCGTCGATCCGCATCGGCGGCGACGGTGCGCTCGGTGCGGTGTGCATGGCGTGCTTTGCGCTGCTGTGCTTTCTGCCGCTGCTGCTCGATGGAAAGGAGGCACTGACATGGCGTCGTTTGCGCTCGAACATCTGACGTTTGCCTATCCGGGCCAGACGCGCCCGGCGCTCGATGATCTCACGCTCACGGTCCCGGAGGGCGCGGTCACGGTTCTCTGCGGCGAGAGCGGCAGCGGCAAATCGACTCTCCTGCGTCAGCTCAAGACCTGCCTCACGCCGCACGGTACGGTCAGCGGCACGGTGTGCCTTGGGGGCACGCGCCTAAAGGACATCCCGTTTGCTGAGCAGGCGCGGCGCATCGGTTTTGTGCTCCAGCATCCGGATGATCAGATCGTGACGGACAAGGTGTTTCACGAGCTGGCGTTCGGGCTCGAAAGCCTCGGCTGTGACGAGAAAACCATGCGCCTGCGCGTCGCCGAGATGGCGAGCTACTTCGGCATTGCCGACTGGTTCGAGCGCGACGTGGGCGCGCTCTCCGGCGGCCAGAAGCAGATGCTCAATCTCGCGTCCGTCGTGGTCATGCGGCCGGACGTGCTCATTCTGGACGAGCCGACGAGCCAGCTCGACCCCATCGCGGCGAGTACTTTCCTGCACACGCTGCGCAAGCTCAACGAGGAGCTGGGGCTGACGATCCTGCTGTCCGAGCAGCGGCTGGAGGAGGCCGTGCCGCTGGCCGACCACCTCATCGTGCTCGAGCAGGGGCGGCTGCTGGCCGCCGGTGCGCCGCAGGAGACGGCGGCCGCGGTGCGTGGTCATGCGATCTTTTCTGCCATGCCCACGGCGGCGCGTATTGCCGCCGCCCTCGGCGAGACGGAGCGTCTGCCGCTCACCGTGCGCGCGGGTCGGGCGTATCTCCAGCGCTTTTCTCCGCGCCCGATGCCGGACGCACCGCCCGCGCCCGTGGACGCGCCACCGGTGCTGACCGTGCGCGACGGCTGGTTTCGCTACGCGCAAGGCAGCGCGGACGTGCTGCGCAATTTCTCACTCACGCTGCGACCGGGCGAGCTCTACGCGCTCACCGGCAGCAATGGCAGCGGCAAGACGACGGCGCTCGGCGTGCTCTCCGGGCGGCTGCGGCTCTACCGCGGCAGCGTGTACCTCGACGGGAAGCGCCAGCGCGCGCTCCAGCCCCTGCGCGACGGCATCGCCGCCGTGCCGCAGGACCCGCGCACGCTCTTCGCGGCCGACACGGTGCGCGCCGATCTCGCTTCGCTCGGCAGGGACGCCGCGCTGGTGGACACGGTCGTGCGGCAGATGGCGCTCGCGCCGCTGCTCGACCGGCACCCCTTTGACCTCTCCGGCGGCGAGCAACAGCGCGCTGCGCTGGCGAAGGTGCTGCTCATGCAGCCGCGCGTGCTGCTGCTCGACGAGCCGACGAAGGGCATGGATGGCGCGTTCAAGGCGGACTTCGGCGCGCTTTTGCGCGCGCTCTGCGCGCAGGGCACGGCGGTGTGCGTCGTGAGCCACGATGTGGAGTTTTGCGCGCAGTATGCTGACCGCTGCGGCCTGCTCTTTCGCGGCGAGGTCGTGACAGAAAACGCCGCGCGGGCATTTTTCTCCGGCAATTATTTTTACACCACGGCGGCCGCGCGCATCGCGCGCACCGCTGCGCCCGGCGCGGTGCTGTGCGGGGAGGTCGTGCAATGTCTCACCGACTGACGCGGCGCACCTGGGCCGCGCTCGGCATCCTGCTCGTGGCGATTCCGGCGCTGATGGCGGTATTCGTATGCGTGTGGGACGAGCGGAAGTACTACCTCACGTCGCTGCTGCTCGTGGGGTTGATGTTTGTGCCGTTCGTGCTGCGGTTTGAAGGCCGCAGGCCGCAGGCGCGCGAGCTTGTGCTGCTCGCGACGATGACGGCACTGGCCGTGGCCGGGCGCGCGGCGTTTTACTGGCTGCCGCAGTGCAAGCCTGTGTGCGCAATTGTGATCCTCACGGCTGTGGCCTTTACGCCGGAGGCGGGCTTTGTCACCGGCGCGGCGGCGGGCCTGATCTCGAACTTTTTCTTTGGTCAGGGCCCATGGACGCCGTGGCAGATGCTCGGTTTCGGGCTCGTGGGCTTTCTCGGCGGCGTGTTGTTTTCCGGACGGAAGGTGCAGCTCGTGCCGCTGCTGCTCTACGGCTTTTTCTCGGTGCTCATCGTCTATGGTGTGCTGCTCGACACGGCGAGCATGCTCATGTACAACGCCGTGCCCTCGTGGCAGCTGTGGTTGGCGACCTGCGCGTCGGGGTTCGTGTTCAACCTCATTCACGCGGGTGCGACGGCCGTGTTTCTGCTCCTGCTGTATAAGCCCCTGCTCAGCAAGCTCGCGCGTGTGAAAGAAAAGTACGGCCTTCTGGAATGAAAAATCTCCGCATCCGATCGGATGCGGAGATTTTTGATATGCATTTCATGCCCGCTGCCAGAGCAGGCGGTTGTCGTCAAAGACGGCGCAGAGCCTTCCGCTGTCTTTGAGCCACGCGAGGTAGGAGCGCACCGTGCTGCCGACGAGCACGTACTGCTCGAAGTTCATCCCGAGGTCAAAGCGCCGGAACAGCTGCTGCAAGACTGCCTCGAACGTCTGCGGCTCCCGGCAGAGGTCTGTGATGATGTCCGCGATCTCGAGCACCTTGTCGATGTTGTACTGCGCGAGCGGTGCAATGTCCTCCGTAGCCGCGGCGTGTGCGGGCACGAATGCGCGGGCAGAGAGTGTTTTGACTGTTTCCAGCGTGTTCAGGTATGCGGCGACGTCGTAAAGGAAACCGATCTGGTACTTTTCGAGTGTCTCCCGGCTCGACAGACAGTCGGCCAGATACACCACGTCGTCCGGCGTGCGAAAGCCCACCATGTCGAAAAAGTGTCCCGGCAGCGGCAGCAGCTCGCACCCCTCCGGCAGGCACGCCGGGGTCAGCTCCTGCGCGTCGCTGGGCTTGGCCATGAGAAATTTGTGCTGCAGCTCCTTCGGCGGATAGCCGCCGTAGAGAAACGACGGCTCGAGCACCGGGTGGCGCGTGAAGTCACACTCGATGCCGGGGGCATAGATCCTGCAGCCGGTCTGGTTTTGCAGGTACTGGTTGCCGCCGATGTGGTCGGCGTTGGAGTGCGTGTTGTAGATGGCGGTCAGGTGCCAGCCGTTGGCGTCGAGGATCTGGCGCACCTTGCGCCCGGCCTCCTTGTCATTGCCGCTGTCGATGAGGCAGACGTCTGTGTCGTTCAGGCGCACGAGGCCGATCTTGGCCGGGCTCTGGATATAGTAGCTGTTTCCGGCCACCTGGGTCAGTTCATACATGGTGCTTTCCTCCTTTGTCAGACGGTGTGTTTGCGGATGAGCGGCTCCACCTGCGCTGCCAGCTGTGCGAGCGCGCCCGGCTCGAACGGGGAGCGGAAGCCGGCTTCGGCCAGCAGGTCCGTCCAGAGCTTTTCGCCGCCCTGCTGCGACAGGTGCAGGTAGCGGGCGAACGCATCGTCATAATCGTCCTGCGACGCGAGCAGGAACTGGAACGCCGCCGTCTGCGCAAGACAGTAATCGATATAGTAAAACGGTGTCTCATAGATGTGCATCTGGTACTGCCAGCGGGTGCCGCGCTCCAGATACGGGATGCCGCTCTGGTCGATATACGGGCGGTATTTTGCCTCCAGTTCCAGCCAGACGGCGTTGCGCTCGGCCGGGGTGAGGTCGGGCTCGGCGTAGACGCGGTGCTGGAATTCATCCACCATTGTGCCGTAGGGCAGGAAGCTGAGCGCATCGAGCGCGTGCTGGAAGCGGTAGCGCTCCGCATCGCCCGCCTTCGGGAAGAAGGCGTCGAGATACGGCCAGGCGAAAAACTCCATGCTCATCGAGTGCGTTTCGGCGGTTTCCATGCCGCCGCAGCCGAGTTCCAGCGCGAAGCGGTTGTCCGCGATCAGGTAGGCGTTGAGCGCGTGGCCGGCCTCATGCGTCACGACGTCCACATCACCGGACGTGCCGTTGAAGTTTGCGAGGATGAACGGCTGCCGGAACTTCGGAAACTCCGTGCAGTAGCCGCCGCCCCATTTGTTCGGGCGGGACTCGACGTCAAAGGCCTCGTTTTCACACATCATGCGGAAAAACGCGCCCGGCACGTCGCCCATGGCGTCGTACATCTTCTGCGCCGCGGCAAACAGCTCGTCCTTGCCGCAGGGCGTCGGGTCGCCGCCGGGGGTGAAAAATTCGTTGTCGTAGAGTCGGAACGTGTCGATGCCGAGGCGCTTGGCGTTTTCCAGCCGCAGGCGGGACACGACCGGCACGATATCGCGCACAATGTTTTCGCGGAAGGTCTGCACGGTCTGCGCGTCGTAGCACATGCGCTCCATGCGGCAGTAGCCGAGCTCGATGAAGTTCGGATACCCCAGCTTCTTGGCCATCCGGTCGCGCACGTGCACGAGCCGGTCAAAAAGATCGTCCAGCTGCGCGCTGTGCGCTTCCAGCGTCGTGCCGAGCGCTTCGTAGCATTCCCTGCGCGTGGCGCGGTCGGCGCTGCGGGCGTATTTCATGAGCATCGGCCGCGGCAGCTGTTCGCCCCGGAAGGGGAAGAGCATCCCCGCCATGAGCTGAGCGTACTCGCTCACGAGTTTGTTTTCCTCGACCATGTCGCCAATGATCTCCGGCGACATACTCCGCCGCTGCAGCTCCATGCTGCGCAGCAGAATCGGCGAGAGCGCCGTCTCGAGTTCTTTCCGGAACGGACTGTCGAGCACGGCGGAGGTGTACTGCAGCGCGAGATTTTCGACCTCCGGGCCGATCTCGTCGTAGTAGTCTTTTTCCGCCAGATAAAACGGGTCCACGGTGTTGATCGTGTAGCGCATGTATGACAGCGACTGTGCCGTGGCGTACTCCGTCGTGAGCGAGAGATATTCCGCCCGCGCGGCGAGGATCTCCTCGACGCGCTGCGCGGCGCGCACGCGCTCGATCACGCGCTGCAGCCCTTCGGTCATTTCCTCGCGCGTCACGCGCCGGTAGGGGAGTTCGGATACTTTCATGCTTGCTCCTTTCCAAGTTCCGCGGCCTCGGGATCCGTGCGCAGTGTCTGCCGGGCGAAGGCGAGAAACCGCTTCGCCGCCGGGGACAGCTCCTCCGGCGCGGGCGCGGCGATGCCGATCTCGGCATACTGCGGCGGATCGACCGGGAGGATCACGATGCCGGTCGTGTCCCAGCCGCGGGTGATGAGTTGATTGTTCAGACTCACGCCGAGACCGGCCTGCACCATGGCAAAGGTGGCGCGGCTGTCCACGGACGTGTAGCGGACATTCGGCGTGATGCCCGCGCGGGCGAACACGCGCGCGTTGTCTGTGTCCTGGTGCATATAGGTCGCGATGGTCGGCTCGGTCGCAAACGCCGCGAGCGGGAACGTCCTGCCCCCGGCCAGCGGATGCTCCGGCGGCAGCCACGCGACCATGGGGTCGGCGTACAGCGGGATCCAGTCAAAGTCGCCCTCGCGGAAGCTCGTGATGCAAAAGTCGGCCGTGTGCTCGCACACGGCGCGCGTGAGCTGGCTGCTGTTGCCCTGCAGGACCTGCACCTCGATGCCGGGGTAGACTTCGCAGAAGCGGGCGATGCAGCGGCTGAGCCAGCCGTAGTATGCCCCGTACACGCAGCCGACGGCGATGGTGCCGGTCTCGACGCCGCGGATCTCGGCCGCCTGTGCCTCGAGCAGGCCGCTCCAGTGCGTCAGTTCCCGCAGCGTCGGCAGCAGCGTCCGGCAGGCACGCGTCGGCTGCACGCCGTTGTGCGAGCGGCTCAGCAGCGGGAAGCCCAGCTCCTGCTCAAGCGCCGCCATCATCCGGCTCAGGCCGGAGGGAGTGTAGTCCAGTTTTTCCGCCGCCGCCGAGAGGCTCCCGGCCTCGAGCACGGCCAGCAGTGCGCGGCATTTTTCCGTGTCCATAAGCTGCCTCCGTCCTTGCAGAATTCGCAAGGAACCGTTGAAACATTGTCTCTTTACGCAATGATATAACCGTGGTATCGTTTCGTCAAGACATTTTCGGGAGGAATTACGGATGAAGACCCGGACCCATGACCTGACGGCCGGCGCGACGGTCGGCTTCATGCTGGGCGCATACAGCGGCCCGGCCTTTGAAAGCGGCCGGGAATATATGCAGCTTATTTCGCTGTTTTATATTTTCTGCTTTACGGGCAACACGTTTGCCGGATATTTTGACGGGCTCGGCCGCGTGACGATCCCGTTTATCGGTGCGGCGAGCCACATCGCGCTGCGCGTGGTGCTCTCCTGGCTGTGGATCGACAGTATGGGCATGCGCGCCGTCGCGCTGGCGACCGGCATCGGCTGGGTCATGGTCAACCTCCTGTGGGAGATCATCCGCCGCCGCAGTGCCCGAAAGGCACCGGTGGGCGCCGGCATGCAAGGCTGAGCGAGACGAAAAATGCCCCGGATGCCAATGCATCCGGGGCATTTTCATGCTTATTCTTCGTTCTGCGCCTGGTAGGCACGCACGTAGGCCACGAGCGTGTCGACAGTCTTCTCGATGCCGAGCTTGCCGCTGTTGACAACGAGGTCATACCCGCGCGCATCGCCCCACTTCGTGTCGCAGTAGTAGTTGTGGTAGGCCTTGCGGTCGCGGTCGACACGGCGCATTTCCTGCGCCGCCTGATCGGCTGTGAGGGATTTTTCCTCCATGAGCCGCCGGCGCTTCACGTCGGGCTTTCCGGCGATGAACAGGTGCACGGCGTTCGGGTTGGCGCGCAGCAGATAATCCGAGCACCGGCCGAGCACGACGAACGACTCGCCGCTGTCGGCAAGCTCCTGAATGTGCTCGAACGTCTCGTGTGCGAGCGCATCCTCCGGCGCGTTGAAGTTCTCGCCGATGCGGCGCGACCACAGCAGGTGCACCGGCTTCTCGTCATAGCGCGCGGCGTCCTCGGCGTTGAAGACACTGGCCAGCAGCAGCTCCTTATCATAAAACGCGATGCCGAGCTGTTTGGCGATCTGTTCGGCGATGTACTTGCCGCCGCTGCCGTGTTCACGGCCGACGGTCACGATGATTTGCTTCATGATGCGTTACCGCCTTTCTCAAAGTAGGGTCACAGGTATCTCAGAAACAGGCATCCCAGCGAGACCGCAATGACCAGTACGGTGGCCGGAACGCAGTATTTGCAGTATTTGCCCCAGGTGATGGGGTGGCCGCTCTTGGCCGACACGGATGTGGCCACGACGTTGGCCGACGCGCCGATGGGCGTGGCGTTGCCGCCGAGGTCGGTGCCGAGCGAGAGTGCCCAGGCGATCACGCGCAGATCCATGCCCTGCGTCGCCGCGATGGACTGAATGACCGGTACCATAGTGGCCGCGAACGGAATGTTGTCGATCAGCGCACTGCACACGGCCGACAGCAGCAGAATGATGAGGATGACGACCTTGATGCTGCCGCCGCTGATGCTCGAGATGAACTGTGCGATGAGCTTGAGCACGCCGGTCTGCTCCAGTCCCGCGACGGAGATGAACAGGCCGATGAAAAACAGCAGCGTCTTGTAGTCCACGCCGCGCAGCACTTCCTTCACGCCGGTGCTGCCGTTGGTGCACACGGTCACGAGCAGCGTCAGCGCTGCGACGATCACGCCGATGCACGCGACGGTCAGCCTGGTCTGCGCGTGCGTCACGAGCAGCGCGACCGCGATGAGAAACACGATCACATCCGCAATGAACGCCTTGCGGTCGGCGATGGCGGTCGCAGGGGCGGGGCAGACAGCGTCGGCCGGACGGGCGGCCTCGCTCGCCTTGAGCGGCTTGCGGAAGCACAGCCAGAAAAACAGCAGCACGAACACAAAGCAGATCCCGACGATCACGCCGGTGTTCTGGATGAAGTCCGTAAACGTATAGCCGAGCGCCGTGCCGATGATGATGTTGGGGGGATCGCCGCACATGGTGGCAGCGCCGCCGAGGTTCGCGCAAAAGACCTCCGACAGGATCATCGGGACGGGGTCAAAGCACAGGATCTGCGCCAGCTCCAGCGTGACGGTCGCCAGAAACAGCACGACCGTGATGCTGTCGATGAACATGGCCAGAAACGCGGCCATGGCCATGAAGCACACCAGCAGCGGCACGACATGATAGTGCGTGGCTTTGGCCAGCGACAGGCACAGCCAACGGAAGAAGCCGGATTTGCCGAGACCCTCGACCATGATCATCATACCGGTGATGAAGAAGATGGTCGACCAGTTGACGCCGGAGCTTGCGCTCTCCGAGGCGCCGTACCAGAAGTCGGCGCGGAAGATCGCGCCGAGGTTCAGGGCGTTTTTGATCGCGTCCCAGCTGTGCATGCAGATGCCGAACACGACCACGAGCACGAGGGCCGCACTGCCAAGCGTGACATACTGGCGCTCAAATTTGTCCATGATGATGAGCGCAAACATGCCGACGAAGATGACAGCCGCAAGGATTTGAGCAGTCATGGGAAAAACCTTCTTTCTTGAAATTTGAGGGGGTGTGCCGACGCAGAGGCATGGAAGAAAGAGGGCTGCTTCGCGGTGGTGTCCTACCCCATCAGGAGGGGAATTCTAGCGCGCTCGAGGGCAAAAGTCAAGCGTATTTTTGAAATCTGAGCGGGTTCTTATCAGACTTTCAAATGCTTGATATTACAGGCATTTATAGGCGATGATCGTCGCGCCGCCCTTGCCCTCATATCGCTTGATCTGGTACTTGTTCGGGAAGGCGGCCAGCAGCTCCGGCAGCTTGCTGTAACCGTAGGCGCGCACGTTGAAATCAGGCTTGACGCGCTTGATGTACAGCCCCGAGGAGCTGACGTTGACAAAGCCGTCGGCGTCCTGATACTTCTCGGACGCAATGTGCAGCAGGTTGTGGATCTCGCGGATGTCTGGCTTTTTCGGTTCGGGCTCCGGTTCGGGCTCCGGTTCGGGCTCGGGAGCCGGCTCCGGTTCGGCGGCCGGGGTAGATTCGGCCGCCGGCTTTTTCGTGCTGCGGGTGGTCTTTTTCGTCTTGCGGGCGGGCTTTTTGGCCGCGGGCTCCGCGGCGTGCTCGACGGCGGCGGGCTTTTCGTCTGCCTTGGACAGGTAGTCGATGAGGATGAAGTCGTCGCAGGCGTTTTTGAATGATTCCGGCGTCGTCGTCACGCCGGCGCCGATGATATACAGGCCCGACTCGCGCAGACGGATGGCCAGCGGCGTGAAGTCGCTGTCGCTCGACACGAGCACGAGCGCGTCGTACATATTATTGTGCAGCAGATCCATGGCCCCGATGACCATGGCGATGTCGGTCGTGTTCTTGCCGGTGACATAGTCAAACTGCTGCTCGGCGCGGATGGCGAGGCGCTTGAGCTCTGGCTCCCAGTTTTTCAGCGAGTCCTTGCGCCAGTTGCCGTAGGCCTTTTTCACGACGATGCGGCCGTAGGTCGATACCTCGTGCAGCACGGCCTCCAGCTTGGACAGCTGCGTGTTGTCGGCGTCGATGAGCACGGCGATTTTCTGGAAATTTTCCATAGATGTTTACTCCTGAACCGCCCGGCGGGCGGTGATTTTTTCTCCATTATAGCGTTTTTGCGCGCAAAATGCAACGAAAGCGGGGCGAGGCCCCGCTTTCATTTTCTGTTCATGACCCCTCGCCCGCGGTCGCCGGACACTGGCGGCCGTTGGGGTCGATGCTCGTGTCGCCGGGGAGGATCATCTGCGAGATCGGGATGATGGAATACCCGTCGGCGATGAGCGCCTCAATGATGCCGGCCAGCGCCTCCGGCGTGTGCTCGGCCGCGTTGTGGAACAGCACGATGCTGCCCGGCTGCACGCGCGTGAGCACGCGCGAGGTGATCTCATCGCTGCTCAGCCCCTTCCAGTCGAGGGAATCCACGTCCCACTGGATGACATGCATGCCCAGACCGTTGATGGTGCTCACGACCGTGTCGTTGTACTCCCCGTAGGGGCAGCGAAACAGCGTCGGCCGTGTACCGGTGACGGCTTCAATTTTATCGGCGCAGGTGTTGACCTCCGTCTGGATCTGCTCGGCGCTTAGCTGCGCCATGTGCGGGTGCGTGGACGAGTGGTTCATGACCTCGTTGCCCGCATCCGCGAGCGCCTTGACCGACTCCGGATATTTGTCCACCCATTCGCCCACGACGAAGAACGTCGCGTGGACGTTGTACTTGTTGAGGATGTCGATGAGCATCTGCGTATCCTCGTTGCCCCAGGCCGCGTCGAACGACAGGCTCACGACACGGTCGTCGCGCTGCACGCTGTAGATGGGCAGCACGCGCTTGGCCGCGCTCACGCCCACGATCGCGGGGCTGTTGACTGCCCAGAACATGAGCGCGATGGCCAGCACCATCGCGCACACGCTCAGCAGTTTCCGGTGTTTTCTGACGGCTTGCCGCACTTTGTACATTGCACCACCTCCGGCTTTCTGCCTTCATCCTATGAGGGGGCGGAGCGCGGTATGCGCCATTTGGTTTACATAACTTCTAGCGATGCGCAAAAAAACGCCCGCACAGGAAAACCGTGCGGGCGCAAACGCTCAAAACAGGCCGGTGATGCGTCCGTCGTCATCGACGTCGATGTTTTCGGCGGCCGGGATTTTTGGCAGGCCGGGCATCGTGAGCACGTCGCCCGTGAGCGCGACGAGAAAGCCCGCCCCGGCGGACACGGTCACGCTGCGCACGGTCACGGTGAAGCCCTCGGGCGCGCCGAGCAGCGCCGGATCGTCCGACAGGCTCGCCTGCGTCTTGGCGATGCACACCGGCAGGCCGCCGAAGCCGAGCGCCTCCAGCTCGCGGAGCTGTTTGCGCGCGGCGGGCAGGATCTCCGCGCCCGCACCGCCGTAGACCCGGCGCACGACGGCGTCGATCTTCTCCTCGACCGGCGCGTCGAGCTCATAGGCAAAGCGGAAGTGGTTTTCGCTCTCGCACAGGCGCACGACCTCGCGCGCGAGCGCCTCGCCGCCGCGGCCGCCGTCGGCCCAGACGGTGGACAGCACGACGTGGACACCCAGCTGCCCGCACAGCTCCGTCAGCAGCGCGATCTCGCGGTCGGTGTCGGTGGGGAAGCGATTGATGGCCACGACGCACGGCAGACCGAACGTGTCGCGGATGCAGCGCACATGGTGCAGCAGGTTCGGCACGCCGCGGCGCAGCGCGTCGAGATCCTCCGTGCCGAGCTCGTTCAGCGCCAGACCGCCGTGCATTTTCAGCGCGCGCACCGTCGCCACCACGACGGCGGCGTCCGGCCGCAGCCCGGCGAGCCGGCACTTGATGTCCAGAAACTTCTCCGCACCGAGATCGGCGCCGAAGCCGGCCTCCGTCACGGCGTAGTCGCAGCGGTGCATGGCCATGCGTGTGGCGAGCACGCTGTTGCATCCGTGCGCGATGTTGGCAAACGGCCCGCCGTGTACGAACGCCGGCGTGCCCTCGAGCGTCTGCACGAGGTTGGGCTTGAGCGCGTCGCGCAGCAGCGCCGCCATCGCGCCCACGGCCTTGAGATCGCGCGCCGTGACGGGGCGGCCGTCATACGTGTAGCCCACGAGGATGCGGCCCAGCCGCGCCTTCAGGTCGGCCATGGACTCGGCCAGGCAGAGCACCGCCATGATCTCGCTGGCGACCGTGATGTCAAATCCGTCCTCGCGCGGCACACCGTTGGTCCTGCCGCCGAGCCCGTCAACGATGCAGCGCAGCTGCCGGTCGTTTATGTCCACGCAGCGCCGCCACGTGACGCGCCGCGGGTCGATGCCGAGGGCGTTGCCCTGCTGGATATGGTTGTCGAGCATGGCGGCGAGCAGGTTGTTCGCCGCGCCGATGGCGTGAAAGTCGCCGGTGAAGTGCAGGTCGATGTCCTCCATCGGCACGATCTGCGCATAGCCGCCGCCGGTCGCGCCGCCCTTGCGTCCGAATACCGGGCCGAGCGACGGCTCGCGCAGCGCGACGGCCGCGTCCTTCCCGATGCGGCGCAGCGCGTCGGCCAGGCCGATGGTCGTGGTCGTCTTGCCCTCGCCGGCGGGCGTGGGCGTGATGGCCGTGACGAGGATCAGCTTTCCCTTTCCGCGCGGCGGCTGCCCGAGCACGGACAGCGCCACCTTCGCCTTATAGCGGCCATACGGCTCTATATCAGCATCGTCGATGCCGACGGTGCGTGCAATGTCACAGATCGGCTGCATCGTGCAGCTCTGGGCGATCTCCAGATCGCTTCGATATTCCATGAAACCCCTCCTTCGGATGCGTGTACCTTTTATCATACCTGACGGCGGCGGGTTTGTAAAGCTTGACGCGGGGTGGATTTTCCGCTATCATGGGCCGGACAATGAGGTGATGACCATGCAGTATCTCTGCGCGCCGATGGAGGGCGTGACCGGCGACCTGTTCCGGCAGGCGCAGCGGCAGACGTTCTCCGCGGCGGACAGCTACTATACGCCCTTTCTCTCGCCGACGGCAAACCGCACGTTTTCCCCGCGCGAGCTGCGCGAGATCGAGCCCGCGCACAACGCGGGCATCCACGTCGTGCCGCAGCTCATGGGCCACTGCGCGGAAGATTTTCTCTGGATGGCGGGGCGGCTCGCCGACATGGGCTACGACGAGGTGAATTTTAACCTCGGCTGCCCGTCGAACACCGTCACGGCGAAGAAAAAGGGCGCGGGCCTGCTCACGGAGCCGGATCTGCTGCGGCGGTTTTTCGACGCCGTGTTTGCAGCCTGCCCGCTGCCGGTGTCGGTCAAGACGCGGCTCGGCAAGGCGACAGCGGAGACGTTTCCCGCGCTGCTGGAGTTGTATAACGACTACCCGATCTGCGAGCTGATCGTGCACCCGCGTGTGCAGGCCGACCAGTACCACGGGCACCCGGATCTTGACATGTTCGCCTACGCGCTCGCGCACAGCCGCGCTCCCGTGTGCTACAACGGCGACCTGTTTGACGCCCCGGCCGTGCGCGCGTTTCAGGCGCGGTTTCCGACCGTGGAGCGCGTCATGCTCGGCCGCGGGCTGGCTGCCAATCCCGGCCTCATCGGCCAGCTGCGCACCGGCGCCGTGCCGACGACGGCACAGTTTCAGGCGTTTCACGACCGGCTTTACGCCGCCACGCGCGCGCGCATCCCCGACCGGCGCGCGCTGCTGTTTCGCATGAAGGAGGCGTGGCGCTATCTCGGCTGCAGCTTTGCCGACGCCGAGCGGCCGCTGCGCCGTATCCGCAAGGCGCAGGACCTTGCAGAGTATGAGAGCGCGGTGCGCCAGCTTTTCGCGTCCTGCCCGGTGCGGGCGGATGCGGGCTATTTTGTCTGATGGCCGAAAAAACACCCCTCCGCAGGAATACGACCTGCGGAGGGGGTTCGCTTATGGAAGTCCGTGGTATACCGGCGCGCTTCAGGGCATCGGGCAGCCGAGGGGCGTGATGTTGTCCGGCGTGATGTACTTCGTGAGCAGGGTGATCTCCGTTGCACCGTTGAGGTACGACTGCCGCCAGGCTTCGTATTCCCGTCCGTCCACTCTCTGCGCGTTGGCCTCGTCGCCGAAGGTGGGGATCTCTTCGCCGGAGTAGAGGAAGTAGATGAGACCGTCCCCGTCCTGATCCAGATCGTCGGGGAAGGGTTCACCGCCGCCGTAATATGTGCTCATATAACTCTTGTCCCAGCCGTCCACGGCGCCGAAGTGACGGTAGCTGTCGGTCTTGGCGTCATAGGTGTAGACGTTGTACGGCCAGATGCGGCCGCCCAGGCCCTGATTGTGCGACCAGCTTGCTTCCACGGCGCCGTTTCTGTAAAAGCGCGTGTCAACAAATTCGGACAGCTCTTCATGGAGCTTTCCGTTGTCGTAGCCGTAAATGAGGCACATCTGGCTGGCCATCGCAGCGTGCGCGCTCCACTGAACGATCAGCTCCTCGCGGCCGTCGTGATCTACGTCATAGATGGCAAATGTGTTTTCTTCCGCCTGCTGTGTGCTGCTATAGTCCAGCTTGGAGTTGTCCGGGAGGATGCCGTACAGGTAAATGTCCCACAGCGCGGCGCCGTATGCCTTGTTCTGCGCCGCCGTGTCGGCGGCCGCTGCGTTGTCGGTGCTTGTCACTTTGTCCACGGTTTTTCCCTCGGATTTTCCGGTGTCGGGGGCGGCTTGGCCGCACCCGGCGAGTCCTGCCAGCATGGCGATGCACAGAAGCAGGCAGCTTAGTTTTCTCCACATATCGTGTTTTCTCCCTTCCCAAAGATGTTGTCCGAAACAGATCTATGGTTCGAGTGTAACCGGAAACAGGGGAATTGTCAATCCTTGCATAAGAAACAGCCCCGCGGCGGGAATATAGTTCCGCTGCGGGGCCGCTTTTGTACTCGTGTTCAGTTCTGGCTGTACCAGTCGCCGCCCGGCTGCGGGCCGGGGTTCGGCTGCCAGCCGTTGGGGGTCTGGCCGCCCATGCTGCGCGGTAGACTGCGGTAGAACGCGGCGCGCGACACGGTCATATACGGCACGAGCCAGAGATTGCCGATGCCGGCAGTCAGCACGGCCAGCAGTGCCCAGCCGATGAAGCTCAGGTCGAGGCAGAACAGGTCGCCCTTTCGCCCGTCCATGAGCGCCTTGGAGCACTCAATGGCCTCCGTGGCCTGCATGTTCGGATTTTCGGCCATGATGTACGTCGCCATGGAGTAGCGGTAGGCGGCGACGATGCCGGGGATGACAAACAGCAGCGACCATGCGATGACCTTAAGCGTGATGAGCAGGTTGAGCACGAAGGCGTTGCCGAAGATGTCAAAGCCGGAAAACAGGTCCTCGAACCGGGCTTCCTCGCCGTCGACCAGCTTCAGGCAAAAGCGGTTGTGGCCGATGGAGACGCTGCCGCCGATGACGAACTGTGCCAGCGAGATGATCCCGGATACGGGGAGAAATATGCGCAGCGCGTGGCGCAGGGCCTCAGGATAATACTGCGTCAGGTCGTTCCCGTTGACCGTGAGGCTGAATGATGGGGTGAAGCCGCTGCTCGTCCCGCCGAGGATGCTCGCCAGCAGCGTCACGCCCACGGCGAGCCACCAGTAGTTTTTCAGCGCGCGGCGCGCCATGCTGCGGTAGTCGGATGCGGAATACATAGGCGTTCTCCTTTCTTCTGTCTGCCCTCACCAGGGCGTGCGTTCCTGCCCGTGCACGAGGTAGGCGTGCTCGGCCAGCTCCGCGAGCGGGCTGTCGCTGCGGGAGTCGGAGTAAAATTCTGCGATTTCTGTGCCGGGATAGGCTTCGCGCAGACGGCGGACCTTTTCCGCGCCATGGCAGTTTTCCCCGTCGGTCTTTCCGGTGTGCTTATCCACGCGTGAGGCCAGCAGCCGCACGCCCAGCTTCTGCGCCGGGATGCGCACGAGAAACTCCGGCGATGCGGAGATGATGATGTCGTCCGGGCGCTGCTGTGCGAGGTACCACGGGTTTACGCGGTCGAAATTTTTCGCCCAGAACGCCTCCAGCTCTGCGTCTACATCGGGCACGCGGCGCAGAAAGCCATACATCCGCTCCTTGAAGGCGGTCTTGCTCACCTTGCCGAGCAGGTAGACCGGCAGCAGGACGAGCGCGCCCAGCAGCGGCCAGATTACGCCGGGGTGTCGCCGCAGGCACCAGCGCACGAATGCCACCGTGCTGTCCACAGGGAAGATGGTCTTGTCCCAGTCGTATACGTTGACTTTTTCCATAGGGCTCCTCTCAGTACAGGGTGCCGGCCAGCTGCATGTACGCGGCGGCAAAGGCCTCCCGGATGAAGTAATTGATGCGCATGGACGGCAGAGTGGTCTCGGCGGCGATGCCGACGGGCTCTGCCCCCAGTGCCCGCGCCATGCGCTTGGCGCGGCAGAGGTGGTATTCGCTCGTCACGATGCCGACACCGTCCGCCGGGTCGTACCCCCGCGCGCGGAGGATGGCGAACGAATTTTCCAGATTCTCGCGTGTGGTGCGCGACCGTTCCTCCTGCACGATGCGCGCGCTGTCGATGCCGTGCGCCGTCAGATAGTCGGCCATGGCCTCGGCTTCCGTGATGTCCTCACCCTCGCCCTGACCGCCGGAGACGACGGCCAGCGCGTCCGGGTTCGCGCCCAGATAGTCCAGCGCAGCGTCGAGCCGGTTGCACATTGACAGCGACGGTGTGCTGCCGTTGACGCCCGCGCCGAGCACGATAATCGCGTTCGGGTGCGCGCCCGTGTCCGTGCGCGCGTCGCGCACGACGGGGATCTCAAAGACCGCGAACACGATCAGCCCCGCGCACACGAGCACGCTCAGCACGATGCGCCCCACGCGGTGCAGCCGCGGGAAGAGAAACACCAGCACGGCGGCGCCCCAGAGCGTGTAGCCCAGAAAGTCGTGCCCCGGCATCGCAAAGCGCAGCACACAGCCCGCGATGACGAGCACAATGGCGAGGATCCAGAATGCTTTGTGTTTCATTCGCACAGCGCCTCCCACGCCTCGTAGAGCGCCTCGAGCTGCGCATTGAGCGCCTGCTTCTGCGCGTCGAGCTCCATGAGCTTCTGATAGTCTGTTGCATTGGCCTCGCTCTCGGCGTCGAGCGCCGCGAGCCGACCCTCCAGCTTTTCGATCTCGCGCTCCGTGCGCTCGCGTTGGCGCGTGGTGTTCGGGGCGCGTTTCGGCTTTGGTTTCGGCTCCTTTTTGCGCTCGACAGCCTTCGCCGTCTGCTGCAGGGCGGTCTGGCGCGCGCGGTATTCACGGAATTGCTCATAGTTCCCGCAGTAGTCCGTGATCGTGCCGTTTTCGAGCAGCCAGATGCGGGTGGCAAATTTCTCGATGAAGTACCGGTCGTGCGACACGAACAGCAGTGCCTGCGTATAGTCGCTCAGTGCGTCCTCGATCCACTCGCGGCTGGCAATGTCGAGGTGGTTCGTCGGCTCGTCGAGGATGAGGAAGTTGATCTCCCGGCGCATGAGCATGCACAGCCGCAGCCGGGACAGCTCGCCGCCCGAGAGCGCCGACACGGGCTTGAGCACGTCCTCGCCGCAAAATCCGTAGGCGCCGAGCTGGTCGCGTGCCTCCTGCGGCGTGCACTTGCACTCATAGAGCATCGTGTCGAGCATGGAGCGCTCCGGCACGGCGAAGCGGACGATCTGCGGCAGGTACGCCGTGCGCACGGAGGGCCCGCGCTGCACCCAGCCGGTATCCGGCGTCTCCTCGTTCATGACGAGCTTCAGAAATGTCGTCTTGCCGGCGCCGTTGTCGCCGATGAGGGCGATGCGCTCGCCGCCGGTCACGGTCAGGTCGAGGTCGTGAAAGAGCGTCCGCTCGCCGTAGTGCTTGCTCAGACCCGACATGGTCAGCACGTCGTCACCGCGAAATTCCTGCGCCGTGAAGTGCACGTTGAGCTTGCGCGCCTCGGTCGGCCGCTCGGTCGTTTCGAGCTTTTCCATGCGCTTTTCGATGGAAAACGCGCGCTTGTGCAGTTTGTCGTTGCCCATGAAGGCCCAGAGGTGCAGCTTTGCCGCCGCCTCCGTGAGCTGCTGGAGCTTGGCCTGATCCTTTTCGTATTTTTTGAGCTGCTCGTCAAAGCGGCGCTGCCGCTCAGCGACGTAAAAGCTGTAGTTTCCGCTGTAAAACTCCGCCTGCCCGGACGTGAAGTCGATCGAGCGCTGCACGACGCGGTCGAGGAAATACCGGTCGTGGCTGATGACGAGCACCGTGCCGCGAAAATGCAGCAGATATGCCTCCAGCCACTCGGTCGCGCGTAGGTCGAGGTGGTTGGTCGGCTCGTCGAGCAGGAGAATGTCCGTGTCCTCGAGGATGAGCCGCGCGAGGTTCACGCGCGTTTTCTCCCCACCGGAGAGACTGTCAAACGGCTGCGCGCGCATCGCGGCCGGGATGTCCAGACCGTTGGCCACGCGGTTGCGCTCGTGCTCCATGTCGTACCCGCCGAGGCGGCGGAAGTTTTCCGACAGCCGGTCGTACTCCGCGAGCAGGGCGGGGGAGTCGTCCGTCGCCATGCGCGCGGTGAGCTCGTTCATGCGCGCTTCCATGTCGTAGAGCTGCCGGTGCGCCTCGCGCAGCACGTCCTCCGTCGTCCAGCCGTCGGGGTAGACCGGGATCTGCGAGATCAGCCCCAGCCGCCGCCCGGAGGCGATGGACACGGTGCCGGCATCCGGCTGCAGTTCGCCCGAGAGGATGCGGAAAAACGTCGTCTTGCCGCAGCCGTTGCGCCCGAGAATGCCCACGCGCTCGCCGGCGTTGACGTCGAACGTGATACCTTTTAATATATCGTTGCCCTGCTCAAAGCCCTTAACGAGCCCGCGGACGGATAGATCGATCATGTGTGACTCCTAAATTATTTGTTCACGGCCGCCTGCAGCACGGTGTTGGCCACGGCGCCCGCATTCGTCAGACCGCCGCCGGCGTTTTCCACCAGCACGACGAAGGCGTACGGGTGCGCATCGTCGAGCAGGAAGCCCGTGAACCAGGCGTGCGACGTGCCGTCGCCCACCTCGGCGGTGCCGGTCTTGGCGCAGAGATTCAGGCCCGGGAAGCGGTTCGTGCCGTAGTGGGCCGAGACGTTGTAGTTCATCATGTCGCGCAGCTTGTTGGCGGTCGTGCCGCTCAGCAGGTTCGTGGTCGAGCCGCTGGGCGTATCGAGCAGCAGCGACGGCTCCACGACGCTGCCGCCGTTGGCGATGGCCGAGACGTAGCGCAGCATGGAGTACGGGCAGATGAGGTCCTCGTACTGGCCGATGCCCGACCAGGCGAGGTTCGCGCTGCCGGACGCGCCCTTCGTGAAGCTGCCGGCGAGCGTCGGGATGCCGCTCAGCGACTGGGAATCGAGGAAGCCGAACTTCTTGGCATAGCTCTCAATGGTGTCGGCCCCGAGCTCGAGCGAGATCTGCGCGAATGCGCAGTTGCAGGAGTTGGCCAGCGCGTCCTCAAACGTCTGGCTGCCGTGCACGCCCGTGCACTTGACGCTCACGCCGTTGACGTCCAGACTGCCCGCGCAGGAGAAGCGGCGGCTGTCGATGTCCTTGATGTTCTCGATCGCGGCGGCGGAGGTGATGAGCTTGAAGATGGAGCCCGGCGTGAACGAGCCGTTGATGCAGCGGTTGATGTACGCGCCGTCCGGTACGTCGCCGTCGCTGTTGGGGTCGATGCTCGGGCCGGAGACCATGCACAGGAGCTCGCCGGTCTTGTAGTTGCTCACAAGTACCGCGCCCTTGCGCCCGGCAAGCGCCTCGTAGGCGGTCACGCACAGACTCGAATCGAGCGTGAGCGCGACGGTGTGCCCATCGGTCGCGTAAGTGCCGGTGATGGGATTGTAGCCCGAGAGCTGCTTGGAAAATGCCTTGAGCGCGCCGGTGCCGACGTTGCCGGTGTAGTCGCCGACGGCCTGATAGCAGGCCGTGCGCACGGCGGCGTCCTCGGCATAGCTGCGCGAGCCGCCGTTGGCCGTTGCGAGTACGACGCCATTGCGGTCGGTGAGCGTGCCGGTGCTGAGCACGCCGCTGGTGTAGACGCTGCTGTTGGCAGCAAAGGTCGCCCACTCGGCGCCGTGTTCGATGTAGCGCACGATGTACACGCCGATGCCGCCGAGCACCAGCACGGCGACGAGCAGCGCGCTCATGGCGCGGCGTTTGACTTTGTTCATGCCTGCGCCTCCTTTTTATTGCGCGACGGCAGCCGCACCACGAAGCTCGCGCCGCGCCGGGTGTCGGCCGCCTTGATGTAGGCCAGCAGCATCCAGCACGAGAGCATGCTCGACCCGCCCTTGGACACGAACGGGAACGTCACGCCCGTGAACGGCAGAATATCGAGCACACCGAACACGTTGAGCGACATCTGCACGAGCATGAGCGTCACGGTGGCGCAGCCGGCGATGACGTAGTACGACGAGCGGCCCTGAGCCGCGTTTTTGACGGTGAAGATGGCCAGCGCGATGATGGCCAGCATCGCGCACAGCGCCACGATCAGGCCGAGCTCCTCGCACAGCATGCCGAACACCATGTCGGTGTTGGCGGCAAAAATGTTTTTCAGCCAGCCGCAGCCCGCGCCCTGGCCGAACAGGCCGCCGGAGGCGGCCGCGCTCAGCGCGCGCGTCTGCTGGTAGCCCGCGCCGGAGACGTCCTCCCACACATGGCCCCAGGTGGCGAAACGCTGCGCCACGTGCGGCTTGATGCTCAGCACCAGCGTGCCCGCCATGGCGGCGGACGTCACGGCCAGCAGCACGGTCGCGATGCTGCCCGAGCGCATGAACGCGATGACGAGGAACGTCGCAAAGAAGATGAGCGCGGAGCCGAAGTCACCCATCAGGGCGAGCCCGCCCACGCAGATGGCGGAAAAGGCGATGAAGAGCAGGATGCTCTTGCTGCGGAACATCCGGTTGAGCGACGTCGCGCCGACGTAGATGAACGCGACCTTGATGAGCTCCGACGGCTGCAGGGAGAAGCCCGCGATCGTCAGCCAGTTTTTCGCGCCGAACACCTCGCGCGCGGCAAACAGGTTCAGCGCCAGCAGCGCCAGCGAGATGATGGCCGCCGGCCAGCGCAGCGCCTTGACATGGCTCAGGTCGCGCAGCCACCAGCCGAGCAGGAAAAACAGCGCGATGCCCACGATGATGAGGATGATCTCCTTGGTCAGATCGTCCGGCGTGCTCGTCGCGCAGATCTCAAGCCCGAGCGTGCACAGGAAAAACGCGATCGTCTCGACCTCGAAGCCCGAGCGGTCCATCGTGCGCATGAGCACGTAGCAGAACCACTGCGTGAGCGCGAGCGCGGCAAACGCCATCAGAATGCCCAGCAGATGCGCACTGTCGGCCGAGGACACGAACTCCAGCGCCAGCAGCAGCTGAAACACCGTCAGGAAAAACAGCGTGCCGCCGGCGGAGACCTTCCGCCCGGCGATTGTGCGGCGCTGCTCCTGCACGGCGCGGCGCTCCTCGCTCATGTCGGCGAATTTGAGCATATGCGTCGAGCAGCGGAGAATGTCGCCGCTGAACACCTGCGTCGGCTCCGTGATCTGTTCGCCGTTGAGGTACACGCCGCCGCTGCGGCTCAGATCGCTGACGGTCCACTCGCCGGCGTCGTTGCGCATGAGCACGGCGTGGACGTTGGCCACGTCGGCATAGGGCAGCGTGATGTCCGCGCTGCGGGCGCGGCCGATCAGGCACTCCCAGTGCAGCAGGGGATAGACCTTGCCGTCCGGCGTGACGAGATGGCCCCAGGTCTCCGGCTCGGCACGGCCGTAGAACATGGATGCGATGCAGCGGATGAGCACGATGAGCGCGATGACCGGCAGAATGAAGTGCGCGGCCTGCGCGGCATAGGCAGTTACGGCAGACACGGCGTCCGCCTCCTTTCCAAGGCTCCCGCGCGGGGAGCGGTACATTTATAATAAAGCGATAAAAATCAAGCCATTATACCACGGCAAAAATCCATTGACAACCACTGCCGGGCATCCTAAAATGAACGTATGATGAAACAGACGAAATTTTGGGTCCTTTTGTTCGCCGCGCTCGCGATTTTGGGCGGCGGCGCATTTTTGCTGCTGCGCGGCCACGGGCAGACGGGGCAGACGGCCGTCATCCGGGTCGACGGCGAAGTGTATCAGCGCATCGACCTGCGCGCCGTGACCATACCATATGATATAGAGGTGCAGACCGACTGGGGCGTGAACACCGTGCACGTCGAGCCTGACGGCGTGTCTGTCACATATGCCGACTGCCCGGATCTCCTGTGCGTCCAGCAGGGGAAGATCACCACATCCGCCATCCCGATCGTCTGCGTGCCGCACCACCTGACGGTGCAGATCGAGGGGACGCCATGAAGGGGACGAAGCGTCTGGCCGTTCTGGCCATGTTCACCGCCATCGCGCTGACGATCTTCGTTGCCGAGGCGCAGATCCCGCCCATTGTGCCGATCCCGGGCGTGAAGCTCGGCCTTGCCAATATCGTCACGCTCATCGCCATGGCCCTGCTCGGCCGGCGGCAGGCGGGGGAGATCCTGCTCGTGCGTATCGTGCTCGGCAGCATGTTTACCGGCGGCGTGTCGGCGATGCTCTTCAGCATCGCGGGCGGCGTGTTTGCCTATCTTATCATGTGCCTGACCATCCGCCACTTTCCGGAGCGGCTGCTCTGGGTCGTGAGCGTGCTGGCAGCCTTCGGGCACAATGCCGGGCAGCTGCTGGTCGCCGTCTGGGTCACGGGCACGCCGTCCATTCTGGTGTATGCGCCCGCGCTCGTTGCGGCGAGCGTCATCACCGGGGCGTTCACCGGCGCGGCTGCCATGTATCTCGTGCGCGCACTGCGCAAAACCGGACATTTTCCGCAGGAATGAGCCAGTCTTGTCATTTTTCTGTAACATTTTAATGGCCTGTATTTTTAAAATATTCGATATGTTAGAAGCCGCAGTTTTTGGAAAGCTGCGGCTTTGCTGTGCAAATACGACAAAATGCGCAGAGAATATATAGTAATATACATCAAAAATGCACGCGAAAAAATTTCAGAAATGTTAAATCTATTTTAAGTATTGACTTCCTGGAGACGGCGCGCTATAATGCATCCGCGATTGAAAGATGGGAAGATTTAGGCTGGTATCAGCCGGTTACACGATCATTTTCTTCCCGCGCCGGGCGGACCCGGCGGAGCTTTCCAGACGATTTTTGATGCTTATGAATGCTTTTGATAAACCTGTCCAATCGAATACGGAGCAGACGGGGCGCGGCCATGGTTTCGCGCGGATGTTCGACCGTGTGTGCGCGTTTCTCGATGAGCGTGTCGGCGGCGCGTCTGCGCTCGTTGCCGCCTGTCAGAGCGTGGCTGACCGCTTCTGGCACAGCAAGCTGTACTTCCCGGTCTGCTTTCTGATGCTCGCGGTGTTCATGGCGGCCGGACTGCCGGTCGTGGGCGGTGTTCTGGTCATGTCCACGCTGATCTTCCTGCTGCTGTTTTGCGACGATCTGCTGAGTATCCTGTTCCCGGTTGTGCTGCTGGCCATGGTGGGCACGGAGTTTTATGATGAACTCTACAGCCTGCTGCGCTTCTGGTGGATCGGTCTGCTGGCCGCGGCAGCGCTGCTCGTGCACATCGGCGCCTATGCCCGCGCACCGCGCAACGGCGGCTGCCTGCACGGCATGGTGGCCGTGTCGGTCGCGACGCTGCTCGGCGGTCTCGGCTTCATCTCCCGCGAGGAGTATTTCTCACCCACTGCGCTGTACTATTCCCTTGGCCTTGGCGTCGTGATGCTGCTGGCCTATCTGCTGTGCCGCAGCGAGGCGGACCGTGCGCGCGATTATGACGTCGCCGAGCGTATGCTGCAGATCCTCTATGCCGGTGGCCTGTTTACGGGCTTCGTGGTGGCGCTGTTTTATGTGCGCAACCTTCAGGAGTTCCTGCAGGACTTTGCCACGCTCTACTTCAAGTACCGCAACTTCAGCGCCACGATGCTGCTCATCGCGCTGCCTGCCGCGGCGTACTTTGCCGCGCATGACCGGCGGCACTTCCTGTCGGTCGCGTTTTTGTACTTCATGCTGCTCATGACCGGCTCACGCAGCGGCCTGATCTTCGGCACGGCGATGCTGCTGCTGTGCCTGGCCTATGTGTATTACTGCAATCCCGAGCGCCGCGCGTTCTATCGCCGCGTCGGGCTCATCAGCCTGATTCCGGCGGTCGCGCTGCTGATCGCGCTCGTGCCGCGGCTGTTTGCCTCGCGCATGGTCGACGGCGCGCTCATCTCCCCGGATGACAGCCGGTACACGTTTTTCATTCAGGGTCTGCTGGATTTCGTGAAGAATCCGCTCTTTGGCTGCGGTCTCGGTTCGATGCACAATGCGCCGATCTTCCTCGGCGTGGAGGGCAGTATCGTCTGGTACCATAACCTCATTGCGCAGATCCTCGGCAGTATGGGCCTTGTCGGCGTGGTCGGCTACGGCTGGCTGTTTTATGACCGCGTGCGCCTGCTCTGGCGCAAGCGCAGCCGCACGACGATGGCCTTCGCGCTATCCTACTTTGCCATGCTGCTCATTTCCATGACGAACCCGGGCATGTTCTGCCCGATGCCGAACGCGCTGCTCATGGTGGCCATGTTTGTGGTCGTCGAGCGGCAGCCCGATACTGCTGCGGTGCCGGTCAAGGTCGGCTCCGCGAGCACACCGGAAAGGAGACTGTTCTGATGAAACGTTTTCAGCTTCTCACTACTGCAATTTTTCTGTTCTGCACGCTGCTGATCGCCGGCTGCACCGGCCGCGGCGTGGAAGCGCAGGCAACGCCCGCCCCGGAGGCAACACCGACGGCCACGACGGATGTCAAGTCCGGCATTCAGACCGGTGACAGCGAGGTCAATAAGATCCTGGCCGGCACGTGGGCCTTTGAGCGCACGGATGCCGACAAAAAGTCGGATGACAGCAGTCTCAGCCAGATCCTGCCCGATGCGGATACCGGCGCGAAAACGGCCACGGACATTAAGGAACCCGGCACGATCCGCGAGCTGGTGTTCCGTGCCGACGGCACGGGCACTTATACGGACGCTGACGGCGCGGCGCAGGCCTTTGAGTTTGCGCTCAACGGCGACAATCTGACGCTTGCGCTCGACAATGGAACCGTGCAGATGTTCCGCTGCACGCTGGAAAACGGCCTCATGTACCTCACGCCCATGAGCAACAACGGCGCGTATCAGGCTTTCACCGATGTGTTCCGCCAGACGCAGAGCACCTCCGGCGAGGCATCCAACTGAATCATGCAGCAATTTCCGGCCGGACGCTTTCAGCGCCCGGCCGTTTTGCGCTTTCAGAATTTTTCAGAAAATTTTCACGCATTCCTGTTCAAAACCGTGTATAATCAGGAGCATCCCCTACGGGAAAGGAGACCCGCCATGTCCCGAAAGACAAGAAAACGCGGCCGCCGCCGGCTGCTGGTCATTGTGGTGCTGCTGGCGCTGATCGTGTTCGGCGTGTTCGCGCGCGGCCTGCTCACGAGCGGCAGGACCACGACCGAGCGCGCGCAGCGCGAGCTGGATACCTATGCCGAGAAAAACGACGTCTCGCTTGACGCTTATCCGGAGGCGCTCGTGCAGCTCTACGCCCGCAACCCGGACGCACGCGATTTTGTGCGCGACTACCCGAAGAAGAAAGACCTCACCCCGACGATCGACCTCAGTGGTCTTGCGGGTTCGGAGACCGTGCCGCTGCTGCTGCAGTGGGACGAGCGCTGGGGCTACCGGGAATATAACGAGAGCATCATCGGTCTTGCCGGCTGCGGACCGACGTGCCTGTCCATGGTCACGATCTACCTCACCGGTGACACGACGAAAGACCCGCTTTGGATGTGCCGGTTTGCCGAGCAGCACCAGTTCAACGTGCCCGGCAGCGGCAGCAAGTGGGCGCTCATCTCCGAGGGTGGGCGGATGCTCGGCCTCGATGTGACGCAGATTCCGTTGGACAAGGACCGCATCTACCGCAATCTCGACGTTGACAATCCGATCATTGTGGTCGTCGGCCCGGGCGACTTCACGACCGACGGGCACTTTCTCGTCCTGACCGGGCACGACGGCGACAAGATCACGCTCAACGATCCAAACAGTACCACAAATTCAGGCAAGAGCTGGGACTATGACACCCTTGCCGGGCAGATCCAGAGTCTCTGGGTGCTGCGCCGCGCGGGCTGATAAAAAACAGCGCCATCCAATCGGACGGCGCTGTTTTTGCGCGTTTCCGGGGTTGCGGTGCGCGGGCAGATGGGCGTATAATAGCGGCATCTGAGATTTTTACGAAAAGAGGTTACAGGATGGAATACCGTCTGGAGCATGATACGATGGGCGAGGTGCGTGTGCCTGCCGACCGTTACTGGGGCGCGCAGACGCAGCGCAGCTTTGAAAATTTCCGTATCGGCACGGAGAAGATCCCGCCGGAGGTCATCCGCGCGTTCGCAGTCGTGAAGCTCGCGGCCGCGCGCGCGAATGCGCAGCTCGGTGTGCTCGACGCCCGCCGGGCCGGCGCGATCGAGACTGCCTGCCACGAGATCCTCGACGGCTCGCTCGACGGCAACTTCCCGCTCGCCGTCTGGCAGACCGGCAGCGGCACGCAGACGAATATGAATGTCAACGAGGTCATTGCCCACCGCGCCAATGAGCTGCTGGGCGAGACGCTCGTGCACCCGAACGACCACGTCAACTGCTCGCAGAGCTCGAACGACACGTTCCCGACGGCCATGCACGTGGCCGCGCGCGTCGCACTTGAGGAGCAGGTCCTGCCGGCTGTCGGCCGCCTGACGGCGACGCTCGACCGCCTGAGCACGGAGTACCGCGATGTGGTCAAGATCGGCCGCACGCATCTGCAGGACGCCGTGCCGCTCACGCTCGGGCAGGAGATCAGCGGCTGGAGCGCCATGCTCGGCCACGACCGCGATATGATCGTGCAGGCCTGCCGCGCGCTGAGCGAGCTGGCCCTCGGCGGCACGGCCGTCGGCACCGGGCTCAACGCCCCGGCTGCGTTCGGCGACCTGGCGGCGGAGGAGATCTCCGAACTGCTGGGATACGCCTTCCTGTCGGCACCGAACAAGTTCCACGCGCTCACAAGCAAGGACCAGATGGTGTTCGCGCACGGCGCGCTCAAGGCGCTGGCGGCCGACCTCATGAAGATCGCAAACGATGTGCGCTGGCTCGCTTCCGGCCCGCGCTGCGGCATCGGCGAGCTTATCATCCCGGCCAACGAGCCCGGCTCTTCCATCATGCCCGGCAAGGTCAACCCCACGCAGTGCGAGGCCGTTACGATGGTGGCCGTGCAGGTCATGGGCAACGACACGGCCATCGGCATCGCGGCGTCGCAGGGCAACTTCCAGCTCAATGTGTTCCTGCCGGTGACGATCTATAACTTTCTGCAGTCGGCGTGTCTGCTTGCCGACGCCATGGATTCGTTCGAGGCCAACTGCGTGCGCGGCATCCGGCCGAATTACGACGTCATTCAGGCGCATCTGGACGCATCGCTCATGCTCGTCACGGCACTCAACCCGCACATCGGCTATGAAAACGCCGCAAAAATCGCAAAGCACGCCCACGCCACCGGGCAGACGCTCAAGGCTGCGGCGGTGGAGCTCGGTCTGCTCACGGCTGAGGAGTTTGACGCCTGGGTGCGCCCCGAGGATATGGTGCACCCGAAACAGGAGGACTGACCATGGATTACGCAAAAGAATCGCTCCGGCTGCACGAGCAGTGGGGCGGCAAGATCGAAGTCAACACCCGCGTGCCGGTCTCGACAAAGGACGACCTGTCACTCGCGTATACGCCCGGCGTGGCCCAGCCGTGCCTGGAGATCCAGCGCGACCCCGATAAGAGCTACACGCTCACGCGCCGGCACAATCTCTGCGCCGTCATCACGGACGGCTCGGCCGTGCTCGGCCTCGGTGACATCGGGCCCGAGGCGGGTATGCCCGTCATGGAGGGCAAGTGTGTGCTGTTCAAGGCGTTTGCGGACGTGGACGCCTTCCCGCTGTGCATCCGCACGAAGGATGTGGACGAGTTCGTGCACACGGTGTACCTGCTCTCCGGCAGCTTCGGCGGCATCAATCTGGAGGACATTTCCGCGCCGCGCTGCTTTGAGATCGAGCGCAAGCTGAAAGAGCTGTGCGACATTCCGGTCTTTCACGACGACCAGCACGGCACGGCCATCATCACGCTCGCGGGCCTGACAAATGCCCTGCGTGTGGTCGGCAAGCGCCTCGAGGACGTGAAGATCGTGATGTCCGGCGCGGGCGCGGCCGCCATTTCCATCAGCAAGCTCCTGCTGCGCGCCGGTGCGCGCGACGTGACGCTCTGCGACCGCGTGGGCGCGATCTATGCCGGCCGGCCGGAGAACATGAACTGGATCAAAACCGAGATGGCCGAGGTCACGAACCTCCGCCGTCAGGCCGGCACGCTGGCCGACGTCGTCCGCGATGCGGACGTGTTCATCGGCGTGTCACAGCCCGGCTTGCTGACCGGCGACATGGTGCGCACCATGCACCGCGACGCCATCGTCTTTGCCTGTGCCAACCCCACGCCGGAGATCTTCCCCGACGAGGCCAAGGCCGCAGGCGCGGCCGTCGTCAGCACCGGCCGCAGCGACTATCCGAACCAGATCAACAATGTGCTGGCCTTCCCGGGCATCTTCCGCGGCGCGTTCGATGTGCGCGCGTCCGATATCAACGAGCCCATGAAGCTCGCCGCCGCGCACGCACTCTCGGCGCTCATCACGCCCGAGGAGCTGTGCGCCGACTACATCATCCCCAAGGCCTTTGACCCGCGCGTCGGCCCGGCCGTGGCCGCGGCGGTCGCGCAGGCCGCGCGCGAGAGCGGCGTCGCGCGCATCTGATCTTGAATTTTTCCCCCGCAAAGGAGACATCCTATGGATTCCTATGAAAAATCCCTGCAGACGCTGGAGCTGCCGGCTGTGCTGGCGCTGCTGGCGGCGCAGGCCGTGAGCGAAACAGCCCGCGCGCAGGCCATGGCCCTACGCCCGAGCGGCGACCGCGCCGTGGTGGCGACCCGCCTCGGCGAGACGAGCGCTGCTGCGTCGATGATGGTCGTCAAGGGCAGCCCGTCGTTTTCCGGCGTGAAGGACGTGCGCGCAGCGCTGCAGCGCGCGGACATGGGCGGCGCGCTCAACACGCGCGAGCTGCTGGACATCGCGGGCGTGCTGCAGGCGGCGCGCTGCGTGCGCAGCTACGGTACCGGCGAGCGGCAGGACAAGACGAGCATCGACTATCTCTTCAGCGCTCTGCAGGCCAACCGCTTTCTGGAGGAGAAGATCTTCACCTCCATCACCGGTGAGGACGAGATCGCCGACAGCGCGTCGAGCGAGTTGGCGTCCATCCGCCGGCTGATCCGCGCTGCGAGCGCGCGCGTGCACGACGCGCTGCAGAAGATCATCTCCTCGCCGAGCTATGCCAAGGCGCTGCAGGAGCCGATCATCACCATGCGCTCCGAGCGCTACGTGGTGCCGGTCAAGGCGGAGCACAAGGGCGCCGTGCCCGGCCTCGTGCACGACGTGTCGGCCTCCGGCGCGACGCTGTTCATCGAGCCGATGGCCGCCGTGAAGGCGAACAACGAGCTGCGGGAGCTGCGCGCGCGCGAAAAGACGGAGATCGAGCGCATCCTCGCCGAGCTCTCAGCTGAGTGCGCCGCGCACCGGGAGGACATCTCGAGCGACTTTGACGTGCTCGTGCGCCTGGATCTCATTTTCGCCAAAGCCAAGCTTGCCTACCAGCTCGACGCGATCGCGCCGGAACTGACGGATAAGCAGCTGCAGCTGCGCCGCGCGCGCCACCCGCTCCTGCCGAAGGACACCGCCGTGCCGATCGACGTGGCGCTCGGCGGCGAATTTGACACGCTCGTCATCACCGGCCCGAACACCGGCGGCAAGACCGTTACGCTCAAGACCATCGGCCTGCTCGCCGCGATGACGCAGTGCGGTCTGCATATCCCGTGCGCCGACGGCAGCACCATGCCGGTGTTCGACGAGATCATGGCCGACATCGGCGACGAGCAGAGCATCGAGCAGTCGCTGTCCACGTTCTCGGCGCACATGACGAACACCGTGCGTATGCTCAAGGACTGCGATGACCGGTCGCTGCTGCTGTTCGACGAACTCGGCGCCGGCACGGACCCGGCCGAGGGCGCGGCGCTGGCCATCGCTATCATCGAGCGCGGGCGCAAGTGCGGCGCGCTCATCGCGGCCACGACGCACTATACGGAGCTCAAGGTCTACGCCACCACGCAGCCCGGCGTCATGAACGCCTCGTGTGAGTTTGACGTGGACTCCCTGCGCCCGACGTACCACCTGCTCATCGGCATTCCCGGCAAGTCCAATGCCTTTGCCATTTCCGAGCGGCTGGGCCTGCCGCAGGAGATCATCAACGACGCGCGCAGCCGCATCAGCACCGAGAGCGCGAGCATGGAGGCCACCATCGAAAAGCTCGAGCAGGTGCGCCAGCTCATGGAGCGCGACCGCGCCGAGGCGGCGCGTCAGCTGCGTGCCGCGGAGGACGCCCGCCGCAAGTCCGAGCGCCTGCAGGCGGAGCTCTCCGTCCGGCTGGAAAAGGCGGACGAGAAGGCCCGCCGCGATGCCGAGCGCATCATCGGCGATGCCCGCCGGACGGCGGACGAGGTGATGCGCGAGCTCGACGCGCTGCGCAAAATGGAAAAGACGGACGCCGACCATCACCGCGCCAACGACGCGCGTGCCGCTCTGCGCCGCAAGCTGAATGTGGCCGAAGACGCGGCCGCCGCCGCGGCGCACCCCCAGACGCAGGAGAAGAAAGTCTCCGCCCGCCCGGTGCGCGTGGGCGACACCGTGCAGCTGCGCAAGATGGGTGACATCAAGGCGACTGTCACAGCCATCTCCGCCGACCGGACGCTGAGCCTGCGCGCGGGCATCATGAACGTGACGGCCAAGGAGCAGGACGTGTATTTGCTCGAAAACGAGAAGCCCGAGGCGCAGAAGTTTGCCGCCGCGCACGCGGCCAGTCTGCGCAATGTGGCCGCCGAGTCGGAGATCGACCTGCGCGGCATGGACACGATGGAGGCCGTCGCCGCGACCGAGCGCTTTCTCGACAACGCCGTCATGGCCAAGCTCGAAAAGGTCACCATCATCCACGGCAAGGGCACCGGCGCGCTGCGTGCCGTCGTGCAGCAGTCGCTGCGCAAAAACAAGGCCGTTAAGTCCTACCGCCTCGGCCGCTACGGCGAGGGTGAGAGCGGCGTGACCGTTGTCGAACTGAAATAAAATCGGAAAATACCGGCGAAAAAACGCTGTGCAAAGCAACGAAAAAGTGAAAATCGGTTGACGATGCAGGGCGTTTTTGATAAGATGGGAGAAGCATAATAGTGCATAAGGAGTGGAGAAAATGATCACGAAAGAAGCAGTCATCAACAACCAGGTGGGACTCCATGCACGGCCCGCGACCTTCTTCATCCAGAAGGCAAATGAATTCAAGAGCAGCATCTGGATCGAAAAAGACGAGAGACGCGTCAACGCCAAGAGTCTGCTCGGCGTTTTGTCGCTCGGTATCGTGAAGGGCACGACGGTCACCCTCGTGGCGGACGGCGCCGACGAGCAGGAAGCGATCGATACCCTGACCGCACTGATCAATTCCGATTTTTCCGAGTGATCCCAACAACATGAAACCGAAACAGGGGCGTGTCTTCAGCACGCCCCTGTTTTCCTGACCGCAGATTTCTTTCGGCACCGCAGGAGCAGGCTTATGGAAAAACTCCGACCCGAACAACTGCGCGAAAAGGCCAATATGCTCCCGCTGCTGCCGGGCGTGTACATCATGCTCGACGAGCACGGCGAGGTCATCTATATCGGCAAGGCGAAAGCGCTCAAAAACCGCGTCACGAGCTATTTTCGTGGCGAGCACCTGCCGAAGGTGGCGGCCATGGTCGCGCACGTTGCGGATTTCAATGTCATTGTCGTGCAGTCCGAGTTTGAGGCGCTCGTGCTCGAAAACTCGCTCATCAAGCTGCACAAACCCAAATACAACATTCTGCTCAAGGACGACAAGGGCTACCCCTTCGTGCGTCTGGACGTGACACAGCCGTACCCGACGTTCTCACTCGTCAACCGCACGGAGAAGGACGGCGCAAAGTACTTCGGCCCCTACGGCGGGCGGAGCATGACGGCGGAGATCATTGACACCGTGTGCAAAACGCTGCGTCTGCCGACGTGCACGCGGAAATTTCCGCGCGACATCGGCCGCGCCCGCCCGTGCCTGAATTACCACATGGGCACCTGCGCAGGCTACTGCCTGAAGGACGTTACGCGCGCGGAGTATCTCAAGGCCATCCGCGAGGCCGAGATGATCCTCGACGGCCGCACGGCGGAGCTCACGGCCGAACTGACCGAGCAGATGCAGGCTGCGGCCGACGCGCTGCGGTTTGAATACGCAGCGTCGCTGCGCGACCGGCTGCGCGCCATCCAGGGCCTGCAGAACCACCAGCGTGTCATCGCCACGGCCTATTCCGACACGGACGCCGTCGGTTTTCAGCGCGGGGCCAAGTGCTGTTTTACCGTGCTGCACTTTACGGACGGCAACCTCACGGGCAAGGATAGGTCGTTTCTCGACGAGCCAATGGAGCCGGACGGCGAGGCGCTCGCCGCGCTCGTGCAGCAGTATTATGAGGGCCGCGGCACTTATCCGCGTCAGGTGCTGCTGCCGTGCGCGCTCGAGGGACAGGACGCGCTCGAGCGCCTGCTCACCGAGGCGGCGGGGCACAAGGTCGCGCTCGCCGTGCCGCAGCGCGGCGACAAGTGCCGCCTGACGGAGATGGCGGCGAACAATGCGCGCGAGGAGATCCTCATCGCAACGACAAAGGCGCAGCGCAGCCTCAAAACGCTCGAGTGGCTCCAGCGCGCGCTGGAGCTTGACGCGCCGCCGGAGCGCATCGAGGCGTTTGACATCTCCAACCTTGGCGACACCGGCATCGTCGCCGGTATGACCGTGTTCCAGCACGGGCGGCCGCGCAAGTCGGACTACCGGAAGTTCCGCATCCGCACGACGGACGGGCAGAACGATTACGGATCCATGCACGAGGCGGTCACGCGCCGCTTTCAGCACTATGTGGACGGCGACCCCGGCTTTTGCCCGCTGCCGGATCTGCTGCTCATCGACGGCGGCGCCGAGCATGCATCTGTCGCGCAGGCGGTGCTCGACGGCTTCGGCCTGCAGGTGCCGGTGTTCGGCATGGTCAAGGATGACCGCCACCGCACCCGCGCGCTCATCACGCCCGGCGGGCATGAGATCGGCATCGCCGCCAACCCCGCGGTGTTCGCCTTCATCGGTACCATCCAGGAGGAGACGCACCGTTTTTCCATTGACTATCAACGCCGGCTGCGGCGTGAGAGTCTCTCGTCCGAGCTCGATCAGATCCCCGGCGTGGGCGAGAAGCGGCGCAATGCGCTGCTCAAGGCCTTCCGCAGCGTCAAGGCCATCCGCGCGGCTTCATATGAGGAGCTGTGCGCGGCCGTCCCGGCGGGCGTTGCCCGCGCGGTCTACGACCACTATCACCCGAAAGGAGAACCGCCATGCGCGTGATCACAGGCACGGCCCGCGGCCGCAGGCTGCACGAGCCGGAAGGGATGGCCACCCGTCCCACGACCGATAATGTCAAGGAATCCATGTTCAATCTCATCCAGTTCGACATCGAGGGCCGGCGCGTGCTCGACCTCTTTGCCGGCACCGGCCAACTCGGTATCGAGGCGCTCAGCCGCGGCGCGCGCAGCGCCGTGTTCGTCGATGAGAGCCGCGCCGCCATGCAGCTCGTGCGCGCCAATCTCGCGCTCTGCCGCCTGCAGGGAGACGTCGTGCAGGGCGAGTCGCTCGGCTACCTGCGCACGTGCGGAAAGTTCGACCTGATCTTTCTTGATCCGCCATATGATACGGGACTGCTTGACAAAGCACTTGAAAATGTTGTACAGTTTGACATATTGGCTGAGGGTGGTATAATCGTGTGTGAAAGCCGCCGCGAAAAGGTGCTCCCGCAGCTCCAGCCGCCGTATCATCTGCTCACGGAGCGCAATTACGGCAAGATCAAGCTTACGCTCTACGGAAAGGGAACCCACGCATGAAAACAGCGATCTACCCCGGCAGCTTTGACCCCATTACCCTCGGCCATCTGAACATCATCCGCCGCGCATCCGGTATTTTCGAGCGCGTCGTCGTGTGTATCATGCCCAACGCCGGCAAACTGCACCCCATGTTCACCCGCGAGGAGCGCGTGGCGCTCGCACGCCGCGTTGTCAGCCGCTTTCCCAATGTGGAGGTGGACACGTTCGACGGTCTGCTCGCCGAATACGCCAAGACCTTCCCGGAGGGGGCGGTCATCGTCAAGGGCCTGCGTGCGAACACGGACTTTGAAAACGAGTTTCAGATGGCGCTCATCAACAAAAAGATCAATCCCGAGCTGGATACCATGTTCCTGACGGCCAGTCAGAAATATACGTTCCTCAGCTCGTCGGTCGTCAAGGAGCTCGCCGGTTACGGTGCGGATCTCAAGCCGTTTGTACCGTGCGAGATCATCGACGATGTGCACGAACGTGCCATGCGCAGCGAATAATTCGATTCGGACAGTTTTTTCACCGGCTCTGCCGGAACACGCTTTGGGAGGAAACAAAATGGACAACGAAGTCATGGAGCTCATTGACCAGCTTTATACCATGGTGTCGGAGGCATGGGGCGTGCCGCTCGGCAACGAAAAATGCATCGTCGAGCGTGACCAGGTTCTCGAGATTCTGGATGAGATCAAGACCGCCATGCCGGTGGAGCTTTCCGAGGCAAAGCGTCTGGTCTCCGCCCGCGACGAATTCATCAACAATGCCAAGCGCGAGGCCGAAGGCATCCGCAATCAGGCGGAGGAGCGTGCACGCGCGCTCGTGAACGATCAGGAGATCGTGCGCATCGCCAAGGCGCGTAGCAACGAAATGCTTGCCTCCACGCAGGCTAAGGCCGACGCGCTGCGCCGCGCCTCGAGCCAGTTCTGCGATGAGGCGCTGCGCCGCACGGAGGAGGCGATTTCCGCCGCGCTCGGCAATGTGCAGCAGGCACACGCTGCGTTCCAGGGTGTCGCCGGCAGCACGGCTGCACCGGCAGCCGCCGCACCTGCGGCCCAGCAGCCTGAGATCCGCTTCGAGGGCGAGGATGCCCCGGAAGAAGCCAACTGACTGACGTTTTCCTGCACATCTGCACCGCCGCCGGCTTGCCCGGCGGCGGGTTTGCGTTTTGCCGAAATTTTTGCCCGTCGGGGGCGCGTTTGGCGCTTCCGGCGGGGATTTTTTTGTGCAATGCCGGCATATCTTGTGCTACTGTTTTCCTTTTTCCGGCGAAAAACGCAAAGGCTTGTGACCGGGAAAACCACGGGCGGATTGACAGAATTGTCGGAATTTACAAGGAATTGGCGGGAATTTCTCCTTGCAATTTCCCTGACCTGCCACTATAATGAGGATTACATGTGGGGCGAAGTGGTTTAAAAAGCATCAAAAGCCCACGCATGGGGCGCGAAAGTGCACGATTCCGGAGAAGGGGGGATGCAGCATGACCGGCATCTATCAGCATACGCTCGACGCCAAAGGCCGTCTGTTCATCCCGGCCAAGCTCCGCGAAGAGCTGGGCGATACGTTCTATGTGACGGTCTCGCCCGAGAAGTGCCTGTCGGCTTACAGTCAGGAAAACTGGAAGGGCATCTCCGAGAAAGCCGCCGCCATGTCCAATGTACAGCAGCGCAAGGTGCGTCCGCTGTTTGCGTATGCGGCCCGCTGCGAGCTTGACGGCCAGGGGCGCATCCTCCTGCCACAGCACCTGCGTGAATTTGCCGGCCTGACCAAGAGCGTCACCGTGGTCGGCAGCAACAACCACGCGGAGTTCTGGGACAGCGCGCGTTGGGATGAGATCTGCCCGCTCGAGGCGCTGCCGGAGAACATCGCCGCCGTGATGGAGGAGCTGGATTTCTGATGGACGCCGGACATATCCCCGTGCTGCTGCACGAATGCATCGAGAACCTGAATATCCGCCCCGACGGCATCTACGTGGACGGCACGCTCGGTATGGGCGGCCACTCCGAGCAGATCGCCGGCCGCCTGACGACCGGAACGCTCATCGGCATCGACCGCGACGAGACGGCAATCGCGCGCGCCGGCGCGCGGCTGGCCCCGTTTGGGGACCGTGTGCAGCTCGTGCACGGCAACTTCCGCGACACGGCCGCCATTCTTGACCGCCTCGGCATCGGCGCCGTGGACGGCATGCTCTTCGACCTCGGCGTTTCCTCGCCGCAGCTCGACGAGACGCAGCGCGGCTTTTCGTATATGCACGACGCGCCGCTCGACATGCGCATGGACGCGACCAGCGGTCTGAGCGCGTGGAACGTCGTCAATGAGTGGCCGGAGGGCGAGCTCAAACGCATTTTGTATGAATACGGTGAGGAGCGCTACGCGCCTCGCATCGCCGGGGCGATCGTACGCGCCCGGGCGCAGCAGCCGATCGCGACCACGCTGGAGCTGGTCGATGTGATCCGCTCGGCCATGCCGGGCGCGGCGCTGCGCGAAAAACAGCATCCCGCCAAGCGCAGCTTTCAGGCGATCCGCATCGCTGTGAACGACGAGCTGGCGGCGGTGCGCGAGATGATGGACACTGCGCCCGATAAGCTCCGCGTCGGCGGGCGGCTGTGCGTCATTAGCTTTCATTCCCTTGAGGACCGGATCGTCAAGACCGGCATCGCCCGGCGGGAGCACGGCTGCACCTGCCCGCGTGAGGCGCCGGTGTGCACCTGCGGCTTTGTGCAGACGCTGCGCAGTGTCTCCCGCAAGCCGATCTTGCCCGGCGAGGAAGAACTGGAATGCAACCCACGTGCCCGCAGCGCGAAACTTCGTGTCGCGGAGCGCATCTGAGAAAGGAACCGACCATGGCATCTCCCGCTTCGAGAAAACGGAATACCGCGCGCATGGACGGCAACGCGGCGTATGACCTGCGCAGCAACGCGGCCGAGGAGTATCTGTACAGTGCGCCTGTAGAACTGCCGCATGCCCCCCGGACGACGGAGGCCGTCGTTCCGGAGTCCGTTCCGACGCCCAAGCAGGCGATCGCCCCGCTGGCCGTGCTCGGCTTTGCCATTGCCGCCGTGCTGATCGTCATCTCGCTCGTTGCACGTGTGCAGCTCTCGCAGGCGTCGGCGGAGGTCTCGGCGCTCGAGGATCAGTACGCCGAACTGCAGGAGCAGCAGACGCGCCTGCGCATCGACTATGAGAGCGCGTTCAACCTCACGGAGATCGAGGACTACGCCATTCATGATCTCGGCATGCAGAAGCCGCGCAGCGACCAGCTCTATTACATCAGCAGCAGCGACGCCGCGGACACGGCGGTGGTCCTTGACCAGAGCGCGGCCGAGCCGCTGAGTCTGGCCGACCGTCTCGGCGATTTCTTCTCATCTATTTTGGAATATTTTCGATGAGCCAGCCTGTATGATAGAACTATCCCCGCAGGAACAAGGAGACAGACATGGCGAATGAAACTTCCGGGCGCCGGGACAACCGCGTGCCCTTTCGTGCAAGTACCAAAACACCGAATATCATGATGCTCCGCCGCACACGCTTCCTTTTGATTGTGTGCGGCATCCTTGCATTTGCTGTCCTTGGCATCAAGCTGTTCAACGTCATGATCGTACACCATGACGAGTACGAAAAAATGGCAATTGACCAGCAGGTGCGCGAGACGGAGATCACGGCCTCGCGCGGCGCGATCTATGACACGAACGGCAAGATCCTGGCCATGAATGCCTCGGTCGACACGATCTTCATCAGCCCGGCCGAGATTGCCAAGAACAAAGAGGACCCGCAGCTGATCGCACGCGAACTTTCCGAGATCCTCGACGTCGATTATAACAAGATCCTGGCCATGACGAAAAACACCGACCGCTGGTATGAGGTCGTCAAGCGCAAGGTCGAGCCGGACGTATCGGAAAAGGTGCGCGCGTTCAAAAAAGAGAATAAGCTCATCGGCGTCAAGATCGAGCCGGACACGAAGCGCTATTATCCCTACGGCAGCCTCGCCGCGCACGTCATCGGCTTCGTCGGGCAGGACAACGAGGGGCGTTACGGCCTCGAGCAGCGCTATGACAGCTATCTGACCGGCAGCACCGGCCGCATCATCCGCGCGACGGACAACCGCGGCACGGATATGCTCTTTGTCAACTACGAGGATTACTACGACGAGACGAAGGGCAACGACATGAACCTGACCATCGACGCCACCATCCAGTATTATCTCGAAAAGCACCTGCAGCAGGCGGTCGAGGACTACGACGTGCAAAACGGTGCGGCGGCCATCGCCATGGATCCCAACAGCGGCGCCATCCTCGGCATGGTCTCGCTCGGCAACTTTGACCTCAACGATTATCAGAAGGTCAGCGACAAGGATCAGGAGGCCATCGACGCCGAGACCGACCCCGGCAAGAAGGCCGAGCTGCTCTCCGCTGCGCAGACGAAGCAGTGGCGCAACAAGGCCCTGTCGGACACCTATGAGCCCGGCTCGACGTTCAAGATCATCACGCTGGCCATGGCGCTCGAAGAGGGCGTGGTCAATGAAAACTCGTCGTTTTACTGCGGCGGCAGCACGAACGTGCTCGGCCGTACCGACCCCCTCAAGTGCTGGAAGACGACCGGCCACGGCAGCCAGAACCTCACGCAGGCCATCCAGCACTCGTGCAACGTGGCGCTCGTGCAGATCGGGCAGCTCGTCGGCGCGCGCACGTTCTACAAGTACGCCGAGGCGTTCGGCTTTCTGAACCTGACCAATAACGTGGACAGCAACCTCACGGCTAAGACCGGCATCGACATGTCCGGCGAGAGTGGCAGCATCTGGTGGAGCCAGAACACGTTCTACGATCCGGAGAACCTCTCCCAGCTCGCGGCGGCCTCCTTCGGCCAGACGTTTACGATCACGCCGCTGCAGCTCATCACGGCGGTCAGCGCCTGCGTCAACGGCGGCTATCTCATGAAGCCGTACGTCGTCAAGAGCGTCGTCAACAGCGACGGGGAGGCGGTCGTGTCCAATTCACCGACCGTGGTGCGCCAGGTCGTGAGCGAGCAGACGAGCGCCACCGTGCGCCAGATCCTCGAACAGGTCGTCGGCGACCCCGTCGACGGCACCGGCAAGAACGCCTACGTCGCCGGCTACCGCATCGGCGGTAAGACCGGCACGTCGGAAAAGGTCGCGCAGGACGCGGCCGGCGGCGCGAAGGAGTACATTGTCTCGTTCATCGGCTTTGCCCCGGCGGACGACCCGCAGATCGTCATCCTTGTGCTGCTTGACACGCCGAGCAACAGCACCGGCATCTACATCAGCGGCGGCCAGATGGCCGCGCCCACCGTCGGCAAAATGATGGCGGACATCCTGCCGTACCTCGGCGTGGAGCCGTCGTACTCCGAGACGGAAAAGACGCACATGGATAAGACCGTGCCGAACGTGACCGGCCTGTCCGTCGAGCAGGCGAAGGCCGCGCTCGCGGAGCTCGGCCTGCAGGCGCGCGTCTACGGCGACGGCGGCACCGTCACGGCGCAGCTGCCGGGCAGCGGCGCGGTCGTGGCCAACGGCAGCACCATCCTGCTCTATGCCGGCAAGGAGCCCTCGGGCGACAAGGAAGTCATGCCCGATCTGACCAACCTGAGTTATGAAACGGCCCGCGACCGCATGGCTGCGCTGGGCCTGTATATCAAGACCAACAGCTCCATCACGGACACCGCCTCCCAGAAGATCTCCGGGCAGGCTGTGGCCGCCGGGACCGAGCTTAAACACGGCACGGTTGTGGAGGTCACGCTCGTGACGACCGATTCGGGCATGTTGGGACGATACTGACGAACAACGGAGGTACCCTTTATGAAACTCAAGCGACTGCTGTCCGTTCTGAACGTGCGCGCATGCACCGCCGATCCGGAGCTGGACATCCGGGATATCAGCTTTGACTCGCGCACCACGCAGCCCGGCGACCTGTTTGCCGCCGTCTGCGGGTATGAGTCCGACGGACACCGATTTATCGGCGCTGCCGTCGAGCGCGGCGCCGCCGTCGTGCTCTGCCAGAAGCGGCCGGAGGTCGATATCCCGTATATCCTCGTGGCTGACAGCCGCCTTGCGCTCTCGCGCATCTGCTGTGAATTTTTTGATAACCCGTCGCGCGAGCTGACCATGATCGGCGTGACCGGAACGAACGGCAAGACCACCGTCACCACGCTCATCAAGCACATGCTCGAGCAGTGCCTGCACACGAAGGTCGGCCTCATCGGCACGAATGCGAACATCATCGGCGATGAGGTGCTGCACACCGAGCACACCACACCCGACGCCTATGAGCTGCAAAAGCTCCTGCGCCGGATGGCCGATGCCGGCTGCACGCACGCGGTCATGGAGGTGTCGTCCCACTCGCTGGTGCTGCACCGTGTGGAGGGCATCCGCTTCCGGGTTGGCATCTTCACGAACCTGTCGCAGGATCATCTGGACTTCCATAAGACCATGGAGGCCTACGCCGAGGCCAAGGCGCTGCTGTTCGCGCAGAGCGATGTCGGCATCGTCAATGCTGATGACGAGTGGGCGCACGTCATGCTCGAGCGCGCCAAATGCCCGATGCACACCTACTCTGCCAAGCGCAACGACGCCGACCTCGTGGCCAAGGACATCCGCCTGAGCGCATCGGGCGTGCGCTTTGTCGCCATGCACGGCGATGCGATCGCGCGCATGCGCCTCGGCATCCCCGGCATGTTCTCGGTCTACAATGCGCTGAGCGTCATTGCCTGCGCCTGCGCGCTCGGCATATCGCTCGACGACTGCTCGGCCGCGCTCGACACGGCAAAGCCCGTCAAGGGCCGCGCCGAGGTGCTCGAGACCGACGGAGACTACACCATTCTCATCGACTATGCCGTCACGCCCGACGCCATCGACAACATCCTCACGACGGTGCGCGAGTTCGCGCCCGCGCGGCTCGTATTCCTCTTTGGCTGCGGCGGCGACCGGGATCGCGGCAAGCGCCCGAAGATGGGCCGCATCGCGGGTCAGAAGGCGGACTTTGTCATCGTCACGAGCGACAACCCGCGCACGGAGGACCCGGAGGCGATCATCGCCGACATCCTCCCCGGCCTCAAGGAGACGCGCACGCCCTATGTCGTGCGGCCCGACCGGCGCGAGGCCATCGCCTACGCGATCGAGAACCATTGCCCCGGCGATGTCATCATCCTTTGCGGCAAGGGGCATGAGGATTACCAGATCATCGGCAAGACGAAAGTGCACATGGACGAGCGCGAGATCGTTGCCGAAATACTCGAGAAGAGGAAGAGAGAAAAATGACACTGAAGCTGATATTGGCGTTCGTCATCGCGTTTGCGGTGTCGGCCGTCGTCGGATTTTTCCTGGTCCCGTATCTCAAACGCATCAAGGCGGGCCAGAGCATCAAGGAAAACGGCCCCACGTGGCACATGTCCAAGCAGGGCACGCCCACCATGGGCGGACTGATGTTCATCGCCGCGATCACGGTCGTGTGCCTGTCGGTCGGCTTTGAGTGCATGGCCGAGGGCGAATACGGCCACCTGTTTTGTCTGGCGTTCGCGCTCGTGTTCGGCGCGATCGGCTTTCTGGACGATTATGAAAAGCTCAAGAAAAAGCAGAACCTCGGCCTGACGGCCGGCAAGAAGCTGCTGCTGCAGCTGGCGGCGGCCGTGGCGTTCATTTTCCTCATGCGCCGCTTCGGCTATGTCGCGCTCGACAGCCTGTACATCCCGTTCTGGAACAAGACGGTGCCGATCTCCGAGCCGCTGTATGTCATCTTTGCGGCCTTCGTCATCGTCGGTACGGTCAACTCCGTGAACCTCACCGACGGTGTGGACGGCCTCGCCGCGAGCACGACGATGCCGGTGTGCATCTTCTTTGCCGTCATCTCCATCCTCTGGGGCGAACGGTTTTTGTCCCTCGGTGTGTTCGCCTCCGGCGTTGCCGGCGGCCTGCTGGGCTTTTTGATCTATAATTTCCACCCGGCGAAGGTGTTCATGGGCGACACGGGTTCGCTCTTTCTCGGCGGCGCGGTCGCGGCGCTGGCCTTTGCCTACGATATGCCGCTCATCCTCGTGACGCTCGGCATCATGTACATCATCGAGGCCCTGTCGGACATCATTCAGGTCGGCTACTTCAAGCTCACGCACGGCAAGCGCGTGTTCAAGATGTCCCCGTTCCACCACCATCTCGAGATGGGCGGCTGGACGGGCCACAAGTGGAAAGAAACACAGATCGTGGCGCTGTTTGCCGGCGTGACGGTGCTGTTTGCAGTTTTGTCGTTTATCGGCGTGTTCCACCGCTTCGGCGTGTGATGCACGCGCCGCGGTGCAGGGAGGTGCTTGCATGAATATTTCCAATCTGAGACTTCCCGCGCGCCGCTCGGGCGCGGCTGCCGGGCCGAAGCGCGGCAGCTTTGACCTGCCGTTTTTCGTGCTCACGCTGCTGCTGCTGGCGATCGGCGTCATCATGGTGCTCTCGTCGAGTTTTGCCCGTGCGTATGCGCAGGGCAAGAATCCTGCGTATTACTTTATCCGCCAGGCGGGCTTCGCCGTTGCCGGCGTCGTGGGTATGATCCTGTTTTCCCGCGTGCGCATGGCGACGTACCGCCGCTGGTCGCTGCTGCTTTTGGGCGTGAGTATTTTCCTGCTCGCCATCGTCTGGATCCCGCACATCGGTGTGGTCGGCGGCGGCGCGCGCCGGTGGCTGAGTCTCGGCTTTACGACGTTTCAGCCGTCGGAGATCGCAAAGATCGCGGTCGTGCTGTTTTTCTCGAGCATGATCTGCACATACAAAGACCAGATGCAGACGATCCGCTACGGCGTCGTACCGTTCATGGTCATCACCGGCGGCATCGTCATCCTGCTCATGCTCGAGCCGCATCTGTCGGCGTCGATCATCATCATGGCGCTGGCGATCGTGATGATGTTTGTCGGTGGCATCAAGCTCTCGTACCTGCTCATCGGCATGGGCGGCGCGGGCGCGCTGCTGCTGATCGCGGGCAAGTTCGTGCCCTATGTGCACAAGCGCATCGTGTCGTGGCGCGACCCGTTTGCCGATACGAGCGCTGCCGGCTATCAGATCGTGCAGTCGCTGTATTCCATCGGCTCGGGCGGTTTTCTCGGGCTCGGTCTCGGGCAGAGCCGGCAGAAGTACCTCTATCTGCCTGAGGAGCACAATGACTACATCTTTTCCATCGTCTGTGAGGAGCTTGGCTATGTCGGCGCCATCGCGATCCTGATCCTGTTTGCGCTGCTCATCTGCCGCGGCTACTGGATCGCCGCGCATTCGCCCGACCGCTACAGCTTCCTCGTCGGCGTCGGCATCACGACGCTGCTGTCGATCCAGGTGTTTTTGAACATCGCGGTCGTCACGAACCTCATCCCTTGTACGGGCATCTCGCTGCCGTTTTTCAGCTATGGCGGCACGGCGCTGCTCATGCAGCTCGGTGAAATGGGCATTATTCTAAGCATATCGCGCGACATTCCGACGAAAAAAGCGCGCTAGCACCTGATTTTGTAAAGCATATCCGGCAGCCCACGGCGGCCTTCGGCGTGGACTGCCCGATTTCCGTTTTGATCCTGGGAGGAATCCGCTATGAACTTTCTTTTTACCTGCGGCGGCACCGCAGGCCACATCAACCCCGCGCTCGCGGTCGCGGGCATCCTGCGTGACCGGATGCCCGACTGCGGCATACTCTTTGTCGGCGCCAACGGCAAGATGGAGACCGACCTCGTCCCGCGCGCGGGCTATGACATCGTGACCGTGGAGGTCACGAACATCCACCGCAGCCTCAAGCCATCGGAGATCGCGTATAACTTCCGCTCGCTGCACAATGCGCGGCAGGCGACGAAAGATGCGCGCAAGATCATCGAGGACTTTCAGCCCGACATCGCCATCGGCACCGGCGGCTATGTCTGCTATCCCGTGCTCAAGGCGGCGGCGCAGCTCGGCATCCCGACCATCGTGCATGAATCCAACGCCGTGCCCGGCCTGACGACGAAGATGCTCGCCGGCGCGGTCGACCGTATTCTGGTCGGCTTCGAGGAGAGCAAGCAGCACTACAGCGAGCAGGAAAAGGTCGTCGTCACAGGTACGCCGGTGCGCGGCGCGTTCACGGTCTGCTCCAAGGCGGAGGCCAAGCGCCAGCTCGGACTCGACCCGGACAAGCCGCTGGTCGTGTCGGTCTGGGGCTCGCTCGGCGCATCGTACATGAACGAGGTCATGACGGCGTTCATCACGCGCGCCGCCGTCACGGACGCACCGTTTGCGCTCATCCACTCGGCCGGGCGCAACGGCTATGAGAAGATGCACACGGCTCTGCTCGAAAAGTGCCCGGCTGATCTCGCCGCGCACGGTATGGACGTGCGGCCGTATATTTATGATATGCCGCTGGTGATGGACGCGGCCGACCTCGTGCTCTGCCGCGCGGGGGCGTCTACGCTCGCGGAGCTCACGTGCATCGGCAAGCCCGCGATCCTCATCCCGTCGCCGAACGTCACGAACAACCACCAGGAACGAAACGCGCGCGTGCTCGAGCACGCCGGCGGGGCCAAGGTGCTGCTCGAGGGCGCGTTCACGGCGGATGATCTGTATAACCTCGTCAGCGACCTGCTTTCGGACCCCGCGCAGCTTGCGCAGATGGCGGAGAACATGCGCGCCGCCGGCACTGCCGACGCTGCCGAGCGCATTGCCGATCTGGTGCTGAAGCTGGCCGACCGGCACGGAAAATGACAATCTCGCGTTTCTCTGCATAGGATGGCATGAATTTGCTGTGCGGAGGAAAGATTATGAGCATATGGCACATTTACGGCGGAAACAGACTGACCGGGAGCACCCGGGTGCAGGGTGCCAAGAATGCGGTGCTGCCGATCATGGCGGCATCCGTGCTCGCCGGCAGTGAGACGGTTCTGCACAACGTGCCCGACCTGAAGGACGTGACGATCACGCTGCGCATCCTGCGCCATCTCGGCTGCACGGCGGAGCGCGACGGGGACACGGTGCGCATCGACTCGCGCGGTATGAACCGCGACTTTATCCCGCACGATCTTATGCGGGAGCTGCGCTCCTCGGTCATTTTTCTCGGCGCGATCCTCACGCGCTTCGGGACGGCAAGCCTGTCCATGCCGGGCGGGTGCGAGCTCGGCCCGCGGCCGGTGAATCTGCACCTCGACGCATTGCGCGCGCTCGGTGCAGAGGTCACGGAGCGCGGCGGGGACATTGTCTGCAGCGCGCACGATCTGAAGGGGCGGCGCATCCTGCTGCCGTTTCCGAGCGTTGGTGCGACGGAAAACGCTATGCTGGCCGCCTGCGCGGCGGCAGGGGAGACGGTCATCTGCAACGCCGCGCGCGAGCCGGAGATCCTCGACCTGCAGTGCTACCTGCGCAAGCTGGGCGCGCGCATTTCCGGCGCCGGCACCTCAACGGTCACGGTCGGCGGTTTCCGGCCGCAGCCATTTGTGGAGCACACGATCATGCCGGACCGCATCGTCGCGGCGACGATTTTGTGCGCCGGAGCCGCGTGCGGCGGTGATCTGGAGCTGCAGGGCGTTGATCCGGACCACTTTTTGACCGTTCTGGACTCGCTTTCCGAAGCGGGGTGTGCTATAATCAAAACGGCGTCCACCGTGCGCCTGACATCCACCGGGCGGCTTACGGCGCCGCGGCCGGTTGTCACGCAGCCGTATCCGGGCTTTCCCACGGATGCGCAGCCGCCGCTCATGGCGGCCTGCCTGAAGGCAAAGGGCACCACGGTGTTCACCGAAAATATTTTCACCAACCGTTACCGTCATGCCGAGGAATTTCGGCGTCTGGGCGCAGCTGTCAGCATCGAGGGACGCGTGGCGTATGTCACCGGCGTCGACCGGCTCACCGGCGCGCCGCTCACGGCCAGCGACCTGCGCGGCGGCGCGGCCATGATCGTGGCCGGCCTCTCTGCCGAGGGCGAGACCGAGATTCTCGACAACGGCTATATCAACCGCGGCTATGACCGCTTTGACACGTGCCTGTCGGCGCTGGGCGCCGACGTGCGCTGTGTCCCGCCGCAGTGAAAGGAATCACCTGCCTATGAAACAATCGAAGCAGCCAGGGCCCCGCCGTGCGCGCCGGCCTCGCCGTCCGTCCGGCGGCCGGGGCAGGTCGTTGCTGCAGCCGCTGATCTTTCTGTTGATCTGTGCGGCGCTTGTCCTGGGCATGAGCGTATTTTTCCGTGTCGCAAAGGTCGAGGTGGTGGGCAACTCCATCTATACGGCCGAGGAGGTCGTCGAGGCCTCCGGCATCGGCACGGGCGACAATCTGTTTTTCATCAACCGTTTCTCGGCGGCCAGCCGTATCTTCAGCAAGCTCCCATACGTGGACAAAGCGAAGGTCACGCGCGCGCTGCCCAATCGCGTCACGATCACGATCCAGGAGAGCAGCGCCATGGCCTATGTTTCGGCGGACGACGGCTACTGGGTCGTTGACCAGAACTGCAAGCTGCTCAAGTCCGTCTCGGAGAGCGAGCTGACCGGTCTTGCCCGGGTCGACGGCATCACGCCAGTCGAACCGAAGGTCGGCGAGATCCTCAATGCCGGCGAGGCCGACGCACCGAAGGTCACGTATCTGGCGGCGATCCTCGGCCAGCTGCTCACGCGCGACATGGCGTCCAAGGTCACGGTCATCGACCTGTCGGATGCGTCCAACCCCGGCTTTACCTATGACGGACGGTTCACGGTGCGCCTCGGCGCGAATGAAAATGTCGAGTACAAATTCGGTATGCTGCAGAGCGCGGTCTCCCAGCTCACGGACAGCGATGCCGGAACCATCGACCTGTCGATCGACAAACGCGCGCATTTCAGCCCCGGCTGATTGTTCACAAAAAAAGATTGACCTGATAAGGAAAACGATATAAAATGGGAAAGAATAAGAACAAACAGAAGCGAAACCCGCCAAAAAACGGCTCTCAGAGCGCGCACGCGCCGGCTGCCGATACAAATAGAAACAACAGGGAGGAACCGAATATGTCCTTTGCTACCGAGTCCGGTCCGGAAAATGTCGTCACCATCAAAGTCGTTGGCGTCGGCGGGGCCGGCAACAACGTCGTAAACCGCATGGTTAAGTCCGGCACTCAGGGAATTGAGTACGTGGCTGTCAATACAGATAAGCAGGCTCTGGCCGTCTCCAGCGCGGACCAGAAGATCCAGATCGGCGAGAAGCTGACCCATGGTCAGGGCGCCGGCAGCGATCCCGACGTCGGCAAGCGCAGCGCCGAGGAAAGCCGCAACAACATCGCCAAGAGCCTGGAGAATGCGGACATGGTCTTCATCACCGCCGGTATGGGCGGCGGCACCGGCACGGGCGCGGCGCCCACGATCGCGGACATCGCCCGCGAGGCCGGCATCCTGACCGTCGGCGTCGTCACCAAGCCCTTCAAGTTCGAGGGCAAGCGCCGCATGGATCAGGCCATGGTCGGCATCAACGAGCTGCTGGGCAAGGTCGACTCCCTGCTCATCATCCCGAACGACCGGCTGAAGTTTGCCACCGACCAGAAGGTCACGCTGGCCAACGCTTTCGAGATCGCGGACGATGTCCTGCGTCAGGCCGTCGTGAGCATCTCGGATCTGATTAAGAACACCGGCTTCATCAACCTCGACTTTGCGGACGTCACCTGTGTCATGAAGGACGCCGGCTTCGCCCACATGGGCGTTGGCCGCGCCGCCGGCAAGGGCAAGGCGGAGGATGCCGCCCGCATGGCCGTGGCGAGCCCGCTCATGGAGACGTCTATCAACGGCGCGCGCGGCGTACTCATCAACATCACCGGCTCCGAGGATATGGGCCTGGAGGATGTCGAGACGGCTGCAAACCTCGTTCAGGAGGCTGCGCACCCGGACGCCAACATCATCTTCGGCGCGAGCTTCGATCCCTCGCTCGACGACGAGATCCGTGTGTCCGTCATCGCCACCGGCTTCGACGAGCCGGGCAAGGCGCAGGCCGAGCAGACCGCCGCTCCGGCGCAGGCTCCCGCCGCCGGTCTCTACACGGCCGCTTCCACCGCTGCCAAGGCTGCCGCTCCGGCTGCCCCGGCCACTCCGGTGACGCCGGCCCCGGCCGCTGCCCCGGCTGCGGACGCAGCCGCTCCCGCGGAGGAAGACCCGTTTGACAGCATCTTCAAGATCTTCAATTCCAAGTAATTCGACACATTTTGATAAAAACCGCCTTCGCTCCTGTGAAGGCGGTTTTTGCATTCCACCGGAGGAGGCAGCCGCTTGAAAAACTGGCGCATTACCCGAGTTCTGATGTCCATGGCGGACACGTTTCTCGCCCGGCGCGTGACGCGCTCGGCGGCCGAGCTCGCCTACTACATGGTCATGGCGCTGTTCCCGGCCATTATCTGCATGTACGACCTGCTTGCGCTCATCCTGCGCGATCCGACTGCCGTGCTGCGCATCGTCGAGACGCTCGTGCTCCCGCGCGAGACGCAGACGCTCGTGTCGGAGTTTCTGACCTACGTGTCCGGCAACACGAGCGAGGTCATGTTCTTTGCCGCCCTGCTGGTCATGATCACGAGCGCGTCGGCCGCTTTCCGCGCCATGGCCGCCATCGTCGGCGAGATCCACGGCGCCAAGCGCTTCGGCATTGTGCGCAGTACGATCGTGAGCGTGATTTTTTCCGTGGCGTTTCTGCTGGTACTGTACCTGTGCATCCTGCTCATGCTGACCGGCAAGCATTTCCTGCTCTGGCTCGATGCGCTGCTGCCGCATGTGAGCATCGTCTGGTCGTGGACGTGGCTGCGGTTTTTGATCCTGTTTGCCATCCTGCTGATGATGATCCTCATCCTCTACCGGCTCACAACGCCGCGCCGGCCGCAGCACCGGGTGCTCCCGGGGACGGTGTTTTCCGCCGTGGCGATCGTGTGCATGAGTATCCTGCTGTCGTGGCTGATCGGCCGCAGCACAAAATATTCACTTGTGTATGGATCTCTCGCCTCGGTCGTGATTTTGCTGTTCTGGTTCCAGGCGTTCGGTTTACTGCTCATTTTGGGCGTGGTGCTTAATCACGCGCTTGAGGTGACCGCACCGCCGGATGCAAAGGTGTAAATTTTGCCGGGAAAGACGCAAATTGTGGTAAATCGCTTTACAAACCGGTTATTTTCACGTAAACTATTCCGTTAAGAAGATTGTGTGGCCCGGGAACGATTTTTTTGAGGGGAAAATTTGCGGAAAGTAGTTTTTTATGCATTAAATTTCGTTTTCAGGCATTATTCTCATGTGGGGTAATCAAATATGCGAAATGACGACAAGCACGTCTCCGGTGTATGTGTGGCCGATGGCCGACCGCCGGATGATGCGCTCATCCTGCGCATCGCGCGGGGTGACACCGCTGCGCTGGAAACGCTGTATCGCCAGACGTCCGCTTCCATTTACGGTTTTGCGCTGTCCATCCTTCGGGAACCGACGGCGGCTGAGGATGTGATGCAGGACACGTTTGTGAGCGTGATGCAGTCGGCACCGGGCTATCAGCCGTCGGGCAAACCGATGGCGTGGCTGCTGACGATTGCGCGCAACCTGGCGTTGATGCGCCTGCGCAAGGCGGAAAACAAAAACCTGTCTTTTGATGAGCTGTTTCATGTGGAAGATACGCATGATGCCTATCAGGTGACAGAGAATCATATGGTGCTTGAGAAAGTGCTGCATACACTCACGGACAGCGAGCGGCAGATCGTGATGCTGCATGCATTGTCCGGACTCAAGCACAGAGAAGTTGCTGACCTGCTGGGGATCCCGCAGGCAACAGCCATTTCTCGCTATAACCGTGCGCTTGGAAAGCTGCGCAATTCGATGGGAGGTGACGATCTTGACCGATAAGGAATTGCTGGAACAGCTGCGGACCGAGGTCGTTGCCGAGACGCCGGATTGCTGGAGCGCCATCTTGGCGCGTGTGCAGGCCCCGGCGCAGCAGCCGGAAGAGGAGAAGATCGTCCCGATGCCGGAGCGCGGACGTCGCCGCGGCGCGTGGAAGCGCTGGGTCGCGGCGGCGGCGGTGTTCTTCCTGGCCGTGCTCGGCGGTGGACTGTATGCCACGCAGGTGCCCGGCGGCGTCGCTACGCTCGATGCCAACCCCAGCATCGAGCTGACGGTCAACAAGCTCGGCCGCGTCCTGTCTGCACGCGCGTGCAACCCGGACGCCCAGTTCGTACTCGACGATCTGGAACTGCGCAATCAGTCCCTGCAGTCGGCGGCGGACGAGATCGTCGCCGCAATGCAGACGGACGGCTATCTATCGGCAGATACGAACTCCGTCCTCGTGACGGTCGAGGCCGGCAAGGGCGATGCGCGTCTGCGCGACCGGCTGGCTGCGGCCGTGGAAAGCGCCCAGACGGACTGCGGCATGGATCCTGCGGTCCTTGCTCAGGTGCTGGAGGTGGATCCGGAGCTGGAGGCTTATGCCTCTGCCGCGGGTGTCAGCGCCGGCAAGGCAATGCTGATCCGGCAGATCAGCGACCAGGTGCAGGACCTTTCCGGCGAGGAGCTGGTCAGCCTGCCGATCAACGATCTGAACATTCTGGCGGCCTCCAATGACGTGGCATTTTCCGGTATGGCGTCGATCGGTGCTGCCAGCACCGGCGCCTACATTCCGTATGACGAGGCGCTGCAGGCGGCGCTGGAGCGCTGCGGCCTGACTGCGGACGATGTCACGCAGGCCAGCATGCGCTTCACACTCATCGACGGGGAAATGGTCATGGAGTTCGCACTCTCGGATGGCGAGAGGAACTATGTGTGCAGTGTCGATGCCGAGACGGCGGAGGTCTGCCGCCTGACGGGGGACGAGCCGAAGCAGCCGGAGGAAACGGAGATCATCCTGGTGCCGCCGACGGTTCAGCCCAATCCGAACTTGCCTGTGACGCCGACGCCCACCCCGACGCCGACGCCCACGCCCACCCCGGCACCGACGCCCACCCAGACACCGACGCCCACTCCGATGCCGACGCCGACGCCCACCCCGACGCCGACGCCTACCCCGACACCGACACCGACGCCCACTCCGACGCCGACCCCGCCTGCGGGCCCGGTCACACAGGAGCAGGCGCTAAAGATCGCCATTGCGGCGGCCGGCATCTCGGAGCGCGATCTTGCCGCGTGGGATGTCCAGCTCGACGAGAGCGGCGCACAACCGGTTTACCGCGTGACGCTCACGACGGTGTACTACTTCCACCCGCATTATGTCGTGATCGTCGATCAGCAGACCGGCGCGGTCCTCTCGGTAGACAAAACGTAAACCTTATAATTACGCAAAAGGACGCCCGTTCGGGCGTCCTTTGTGATAGAAAGCAGAATAAACGCATCCCCCCGCCGGATAAGCGGAGGGATGCGCTGCTATGCGTCAACTCATGAATTTTTCGATCGCCTGATTCAGCTCATCGATGGCCTGCTGGTCACCGGTCTCCACGGCGTCGGCCAGGCAGTGGTCGATGTGGTCTTTCAGGATGATCTTTGCGGTGTTATTGAGCGCCGAGCGCACGGCCGCAAGCTGGATGAGCACCTCAGCGCAGTCGCGCCCGTCCTCTACCATGCGCTTGACCGACTCCAGGTGGCCGATCGCGCGGGCCAGGCGATTGATGACCGCCTTGGTCTGCGTGTGGGTGTGCGGGTGCGCGTGTGTGTGCCCCTCGCCGCTGTGGCAGTGGGTGATGACGTTGCCGTTCTCGTCCACGTGCGTGTGCACCAGCGTGTTGGGATCCTGTTCCGCCATGGTATCATCTCCTGTCATTTCGCCGCAATTTTACCGTGTTTCGCGCTCTTTGTCAATGCAAACACGGCTGCGGGCGGTCAATAACCGTCGGCCTGCAGCGCGGCACGCAGCTTTTCAATGGCCTTTTTCTCGATGCGTGAAACATACGACCGGCTGATGCCGCAGCGCTGTGCGGTCTCGCGCTGCGTCATTGCCTCGCCGCCGCCGATGGCGTAGCGCAGGCGGATGATCTCCGCCTCGCGAGCATCGAGCACATTGTCGATGCAGCGCCGCAGCTCCAGACTGACCTCGTCCGCCTGGAGCTGTTCGTCCATGTCGTCGTCCTCGGACAGGATGTCGATCAGCGACAGGCTGTTGCCGTCGCCGTCCGTGTCGAGCACGTCCGAGAGCAGCATTTCCGATGCATTCTTGCGCGTACTGCGGAAATACATCAGGATCTCGTTTTCGGCGCACTTGCTGGCATACGTGGCCAAGCGCACCCCCTTATCCGGCCGGTAGGTATTGATGCCCTTGATGAGTCCGATCGTACCGATCGAGATCAGGTCGTCCGTGTCGTCATAGTGCGTGTAGTATTTTTTGATGATGTGCGCCACCAGCCGCAGGTTGCGTTCAATGAGCACGTTGCGCGCCTCCAGGTCGCCCTGCAGCCAGGCGTCGAGATATTTGCGCTCCTCGGCCTCGCTCAGTGGGCGCGGGAAGGAGCCGCCGGGGGTCAGACGCAGCATCAGAAATGCACTGCTCATCATCAGCATCAGGGTACTGTACAGCATTTTCAGCCCTCCGTTTCTGCCTGAGGCTATTCTATTCGGCGGCTGCAAGTACACTTGCCTGTCACACAATTTTTTGGATATGCGCAAATATTACGCAACGTTGTGTTGACTATTGAATAAAAAATGACGGTCAGACCGAGAAAATTACACGTTATACTTGACAAAATCACCAAAAAGCGTTAATCTTTGAACAGAAGGCCATTCCAGATTGAAAAATGGCCGGTGTGCTCAAAATTGAAAGGAGAACATATCATGGATTACAAAACGCTGAGTGTTAAGACGTTTATCGAGGACATGAACGGCAAGGAGGTCATGATGAAGACGGTTCCGTCTCTGACCAAGTATCCCCTGAAGCTCTTCTACAAGAAGACTGTCGGCGACATCGTCGATCTCGTTCGCAGCAAGAAGCTCGTTCCGGAAGATGCCATCCAGGCTTTCATCAAGGACGTCGAGGCGCTCTAAGTTATCTCATATGCAACAGATCCCCTGCCGGGCGGCAGGGGATCGTTTTTTTGCCCGTTTTGGTTTACATAACTTTTGACTTGCACAAAAAACGAAAAAGCGGATTGACAATTTGTTTGACTGGTGGTACAAAGTAAGAAAAGTAATACGATTCTTACAGGAGGCGGATCACATGGAATCCATGCAGGACAAATTCATGACCACGGTGCGCATCGGCCCGAAGGGGCAGATCGTGATCCCGAAGGAGGTGCGCGCGATGTTCGGGCTCGAACCGGGGGACTCGCTCATCCTGCTGGCCGACCGTGAGCGCGGCATCGCGCTGCAGAGCAGCCGGTATTATGATTCGTTTGTGCGCGCGGTGTTCGATAACGGCGCGAAAGCGGCGGCACCCGGCGTGCCCGAGGCGGAGACGCAGGTGTTTGCCTCCGCGCTGGAGCGGGAACTGAAAAGGGGGGACGGCGAGTGAACATTCTGGAAGTGGAGGGCCTGTGCAAGACCTATCCGGCGTTCCGGCTGCGCGACGTGTCGTTTGTGGTGGAGCCGGGGGCCATCATGGGCTTCATCGGCCGTAACGGTGCCGGCAAGAGCACGACTATCAAGTCCATGCTCAACCTCGTGCATCCGGACAGTGGCCGTGTGACCATGTTCGGGCAGGATTTTTACGCCAACGAGCCTGTGTGCAAGCAGCAGTTGGGCGTGGTGCTCGGCGGCGTGGATTTCTACCCGAATAAAAAGCTGCGCACCATCACAAACGTGACGCGCACGTTTTACGACCGCTGGGACGAGAACAAATACCGGCACTACCTGCAGCTGTTCGCACTCGACGAGACGAAGAAAGTTTCGCAGCTCTCGTCCGGCATGCGCGTGAAGTACATGCTCGCGCTCGCGCTGTCGCACGATGCGCGCCTGCTCATCCTCGACGAGCCGACGAGCGGGCTCGACCCCGTGTCGCGCGACGAGCTCATGGAGCTGTTTCGCGGCGTGGTCAAAAGCGGCGAGCGCAGCATCCTGTTCTCGACGCACATCACGTCCGATCTGGAAAAATGCGCCTCACACATCACGATGATCAAGGACGGGCAAATCCTGTGCAGCGACACGCGCGACGGTTTCCTCGCGCGCTATCGTGCGCAGTTCGGCGACGGGCAGATGTCGCTCGAGGACATTCTAGTGCGCGTGGAAAGGAGAAGCTATGACAGCGAAGATTTTCTCTAAGGATCTGCGCCTCGCGGCGCACCCGATGATGTACGTATTTGCGCTCTTCGGCGCCATGCTCATCATCCCGAACTATCCGTACACGGTCGTGTTTTTCTACGGCCTGCTGGGTATTTTCTTCACGTTCCTCAACGGCCGCGAGAATAAGGACGTTTATTACTGCGCCGTGCTGCCGGTCACGAAGCGCGAGCAGGTGCGCGCCCGCACATGGATGGTCGTGGCGGTCGAGCTGACGGAGCTCGTGATTGCGATCCCGTTTGCGTGGCTCTCCGTGCGCATCAATCCCAATGGCACGAACCTTGCTGGGATCGATGCGAACGTGGCGCTGTTCGGCTGTGTGCTGCTGATCTACGGCGTATTCAACGTCGTGTTTCTGCCCGTGTTTTATAAGACGGCCATCCGCGCCGGGCGGGCATTTTTGCTGGCGGTCATCCCGATGACGGTGCTCATGGCGCTCGTCGAGGCGCTGTCCCATTTCCCGGTCGTCGGGCCGTATCTCGATGCGACCGACGCGGCCGGTCAGGTGCGGCAGCTGCCGGTGCTGGCTGTGGGGCTGGCGGCGTTTGCGCTGCTGTCGTGGCTGGCGTACCGGAAGGCGGCCAAAAACTACGAGCGGGTCGATCTGTGACGGGGACTTGCCGGAACGCGAAAAATATGCTATCCTGAAAAGCAGCTCACACGAGCTGCTTTTCATTTTTCCATCCGGGAGGGATCTGCATGAAGAACAAACGTCTCTGGCTGTCGGTGGCGCTGACGGTCCTGGTCGTCGTGTGCGCCATGCTCATCCTCTCGCGCGTCAATGAGGCGCGCAGCAACGCCGCGCCCGCTGCGCCGACGGATCTCATCCTCCCGCCGGACATCCAGACGACGGCAAAGCCCGATACCAAGAAGTACGACGACCTGCCGGATGTGGATATTTCCTCCTGGGAGTATCTCATCGCAAGTCAGGCGCATAATATCAGCGACTATGTTCCGGATGTGAGCAAGATCAGCGGCTCACAGTCCACGTTTGATTCCCGCGCTGTCGACGCGCTCAACGCGCTGCTCAAGGCGGCAAAGGACGCCGGCTGGAGCCCGTATATCTACTGCGCCTACCGCCCGTACCTCACGCAGAAGCAGCAGTACGAGGATCAGGTCAGCGAAAACATGCGCAAGGGCGATACCCGCGACGAGGCCGAGACCGCTGCCGCGCGCGTCGCCGCGCCCCCCGGCACGAGCGACCATCAGACCGGCCTCGGCGCGGACATCGTCGATCAGTACTATTCCTCGCTGAGCGTGGATACGGTCAACGCGCGCTTTCTGAGCTGGCTTGCCGACAACTGCGCGGACTATGGCTTCGTCATCCGCTACCCGTCAGACAAGGTCAGCATCACCGGCCGCAACGAGCCGTGGCACGTGCGCTATGTCGGCGATGCGGCGGCGCGGTTCATGACCGAGCACAACCTCTGCCTGGAGGAATTCGTGGCGCTGTACCAGTAAGTGTTCGCCAGCGCAAAAAAAGGCTTGCATTGTCCGGCACGGGATGGTATGATATTGCCGTACGAAGGAAGCAGGATCTGACAGAGTGGGCACCCGCCCACTCTTTTTCTTGAGGTCTTTCGAAGTGTCAGAAAATGGAATGGTGATCTATGAGTAAATTGACAGACGCCGTCCTGGCGCTGGCCGAGCCTGTGGCCGCGCAGCAGGGGTGCGAGATCTGGGACGTGGAGTACGTCAAGGAAGCGGGCAGCCGCTACCTGCGTGTGTATATCGACAAGCCGGACGGCGTGTCGATCCAGGACTGTGAGGATTTCAGCCGTGCGCTCGATCCGATCCTCGATGAGGCCGACCCCATTCCCGACAGCTATGTTTTCGAGGTGTCGTCCGCGGGGGCGGAGCGGCAGCTCAAGCGCCCGGGTGATTTTGCGCGCTTTCTCGGCGCGCAGGTCGAGGTGCGGCTCTACCAGCCGGTTGACGGCAGCAAGGTGCACGTCGGAACGCTCGAGCAGTATGACAACGGGGACGTGACCGTCTCCGACGGCAAGACCAGCCGTGTTTTTCAAAAATCCGCCATCGCACAGGTGCGCCTGCACCTGACCATATAAGGAAAGGGAATTCGACCATGAACGCAGAATTTTTTGACGCAGTTGCAGATATCGAAAAAGAAAAAGGTATTCCGCGCGAATATATGTACGAGAAGATCCGTCAGGCCATGCTGACGGCGTTCCGCAAGGACACGCCCGATTGCGAGGACAACGTGGAGGTCATTCTCGATGAGGCAAAAAAGAAGATCGAAATGGTCGTCAAGAAGACGGTTGTCGCGCGCGTGATCGATCCGTATGTGGAGATCAGTGAGGAAGCGGCGCACCGCATCAGCAAGCGCGCCAAGATCGGCGACGTTGTCAGCGTCCCGGTCGAGACCAAGCAGTTCGGCCGCATCGCGGCGCAGGCTGCCAAGCAGGTCATCATTCAGGGCATCCGCGAGGCGGAGCGCGGCATGATCTACGAGGAGTTCAACTCCAAAGAGCACGAGATCCTCACCGGCGTCGTCAATAAGATCGACCCGCGCACCGGTTGCGCGTTTTTGAAGATCAGCTCCAACTCGGACTATACCGAGGCCATGCTCGCCCCGGCGGAGTGCATCCGCGGCGAGGTGCTGCATGAGGGTGACCGCATCAAGGTCTACGTGGTCGAAGTGCGCAACAGTACGCGCGGCCCGCAGGTGCTCATCAGCCGGACGCATCCGGGCCTGGTCAAGCGCCTGTTTGAGCTCGAGGTGCCGGAGATCTTTGACGGCACGGTCGAGATCAAGTCCATCGCCCGCGAGGCCGGCAGCCGCACGAAGATGGCCGTCTGGGCGGAAGATCCGGTTATCGACCCGATCGGCGCGTGCGTCGGCCCGAAGGGCGGCCGCGTTGCGAGCGTCGTCAACGAGCTCGGCGGCGAGAAGATCGACATCGTCAAGTACAGCGAAGTGCCGGAGGAATTCATTGCGGCCGCGCTGGCGCCGTCCGAGGTGCTGGAAGTGACGCTGCTCGACGAGGGCAAGAGCTGCCGCGTTATCGTGCCGGATAACCAGCTGTCGCTCGCCATCGGCAAGGAAGGGCAGAATGCCCGCCTGGCCGCAAAGCTCACCGGCTATAAGATCGATATCAAGCCCGAGAGCGAGGCATAATGCGAAAGGAGGCAGTCACCCATGCCCAAGTCCATCCCCCAGCGGCAGTGCGTCGGCTGCCGTGAAAAGAAGCCCAAGCCGGAGCTCATCCGGGTGGTGCGCGCGCCCGACGGGGCGATCTCGCTCGATGCGCGCGGCAAGGCGGCGGGCCGCGGCGCGTATCTGTGCCCGAGCCCCGCGTGCCTGAAAAAGGCGCAGAAGAACCGCGCGCTCGAGCGCGCGTTCGACGTGCCCATCCCGGCGGAGATCTATGAGCAGCTCGCAGCGGAACTGGAGGTGCTCGGCGACGGATAAAGCAGCCAACTATCTCGGCCTCATGCGCAAGGCCGGGCGCATCGCGCTCGGCGAGCATGACGCCGGAGCGGCGGCACGCGCCGGCAGGGCGTGCCTGCTGCTGCTGGCGCAGGATGCGTCGGACAATGCGCGCAAGCGCGCCGAGGGCTTTGCCCATGCGGCGCAGGCACCGCTGCTGCGCCTGCCGTACACGAAGCAGACGCTGTCCGAGCGGCTCGGCAAGACCGGCTGCGCCATTGCGGCGGTCACCGATCCGGGTCTGGCGAAGGCCTTCGTGTCTGCGTTGGCACAGGCGGATCCGGAGCAATACAGCAACACGGCGGCAGAGCTTGCCGCAAAGACGAGAACAGACATGGGCACGGCGCAGACAAGCGGCGGGCGCAACGGCAAGAGGAGGAAACAAGTATGAGCGGATTGATTAAATACAGAGTGCATGAGGTGGCGAAGGATTTCAACATGACCTCGAAAGAGATCACGCAGATCCTGACGGATTATGCCACCACTCCGAAAAATCATATGCAGGTGCTGGAGGACGACGAGCTCAACGACATCTTTGAGTATCTCACGCAGCACCATCAGGCGGCCAGCCTGGAGGAGCTCTACAAAGTGCCCGACCAGCCGAAGGCCAAGCCGCAGGCATCTCCGGCCGCGCAGACCGATGCGCCGAAGAGCGAAGCTGCGCCCGCAAAGCAGCCGCAGCAGGCTTCCCAGCCGCAGCAGCAGCCCAAGCCGAAGAAGGACGACAAGCCGCACCAGCCGCGTCAGGTGGCCGAGCGCCGCGTCGTCGATACCCGCGGCGCGACGACGAACCTGTCCAAGTATGACCAGCGCCTGGACGATCTTGTGCCCGAGCGCGCGCAGAACAAGCGCGGCGGCAAGCAGAAGATCCAGAACCGCAACCGTCAGCGCCCGCAAAACCCCGCTGCCGGTGCCAAGCGCCGTCAGGAGGAGCGCGACAAGATGCAGAAGCTGCAGCTCGAGATCGCGAAAAAGCAGCAGCTCAAGGTGCAGATCCCGGACACGATCTCTGTCGGCGAGCTTGCCTCCCGCATGAAGAAGACCGGCGCGGAAGTCGTGCGCCGTCTTGTGAAGATGGGCGTCATGGCGTCGCTGTCCGATACCATTGATTACGATACCGCCGCACTCGTGGCTATGGAGCTCGGCTGCAAGGTCGAGCACGAGGTCATCGTGACGGTCGAAGAGCGCCTGATCGACGACCGCGAGGACAGCGAGGACGAACTCGTTCCGCGCGCCCCGGTCGTGGTGGTCATGGGCCACGTCGACCACGGCAAGACCAGCCTGCTCGACCGTATCCGCCGCACGAACGTCGCGGCCGGTGAGGCCGGCGGCATCACGCAGCACATCGGCGCTTACCGCGTCATGGTGGACGGAAAGCCTGTCACCTTCCTGGACACGCCGGGCCATGAGGCATTCACGTCCATGCGCGCCCGCGGCGCCATGGTCACGGATATCGCCATCCTCGTCGTCGCGGCCGACGACGGCATCATGCCGCAGACGGTCGAGTCGATCAACCATGCCAAAGCTGCCGGTGTCCCGCTGGTCGTGGCCATCAACAAGATGGACGTCCACGGCGCAAACCCTGACCGCATCAAGCAGCAGCTCACGGAGTACGGCCTTGTGCCCGAAGAGTGGGGCGGCGAGACGATTGTCTGCCCGATCTCGGCTAAGACCGGCGAGGGCGTGGACAATCTGCTCGAAAACCTTGTCCTGCTCGCCGAGATTCAGGAGCTCAAGGCCAATCCGAACCGCGCCGCCCGCGGCACGGTCATCGAGGCCCGCATGGATAAGGGCCGCGGCCCGATCATGACCGTGCTTGTGCAGAACGGCACGCTCAATCAGGGCGACATCATCATCGCCGGCACGGCCGTCGGCCGTGTGCGCACGATGACCAACGATAAGGGTCAGCGCGTGACGAAGGCCGGCCCGTCTATCCCGGTCGAGATCGCCGGCATGTCCGAGGTGCCGAGCGCGGGCGACACGTTCAACGCCGTGGCCGACGAGCGCATGGCGCGCGAGCTGGTTGAGCAGCGCAAGCAGCAGAAGAAGGACGCTGCCAACGCCGGCAGCAAGAAGGTCTCGCTCGACGACCTGTTCTCCCGCATCCAGCAGGGTGAGATGAAGGACTTCAACATCATCGTCAAGGCCGACGTGCAGGGCAGCGCCGAGGCTGTCAAATCCTCGCTCGAGAAGCTCTCGAACGAGGAAGTGCGCGTGCAGGTCATCCACTCCGGCGTCGGCGCCATCAACGAGTCCGACGTCATGCTCGCCGCCACGTCGAACGCGATCATCGTCGGCTTCAACGTCCGCCCGGACGCGGCCGCGCGCGACAACGCCGCCCGCAGCAATGTGGAGATCCGTATGTACCGCGTCATCTATGACTGCATCAACGAGATCGAGGCGGCCATGAAGGGCATGCTCGCTCCGAAGTTCCAGGAGCAGATCATCGGCCACGTCGAGATCCGCCAGACCTTCAAGGTCTCCAAGGTCGGTACCGTCTGCGGCGGCTACGTCACCGACGGCAAGATCGTGCGCAACAGCAAGGTCCGCGTCGTGCGCGACAACATTGTCGTGTTTGAGGGCGACCTCGCGTCTCTGCGCCGCTTCAAGGACGACGTCAAGGAAGTTGCCGCCGGCTACGAGTGCGGCCTGCAGGTCGATAAGTACAACGACGTGAAGGTCGGCGACGTGATCGAAGTGTTTGTCATGGAGGAGATCAAGCAGTAAAAGGAGTTTCCTATGGCTTCCAATAAACTGGCAAGAACGAATGATGATATCCAGCGCGTGCTGGCAAACCTGCTCACCCAGGTCAAAGACCCCCGGGTGCAGCAGGGGATGATCAGCGTCACCCGCGTTGAGACGACGGGTGACCTGCGCTATTCCAAAGTCTGGCTTTCCGTGCTCGGCATGGAAAACGAGAAGGAATTCAAAAAGGGGCTGCGTTCGGCCTCCGGCTGGTTGCGCCATGAGCTGGGCACCGTGCTGGACCTGCGCTACACCCCGGAACTGGTGTTCGAGATCGACCACTCGATCGAGGAGGGTGCGCACATCAGCGCCCTGATCGAGCAGCTGCACGACAAGGACACTGGAAGTGAGGCTTGAAGTATGGATGATCGGGAGTTTGCCGCGGCGCTGTGCGACCGCGATGCGATTCTGATCCTGTCGCACCTGCGCCCGGACGGTGACACGCTCGGGAGCGGTGCGGCGCTTTGCAGCGCGCTGCGCCGCATGGGCAAGACGGCGTACCTGTTCCCCAATCCGGAGACGACGGCGCGTTATCTGCCGTATGTGGCGCAGTTTTTTGCGCCCGCGGATTTTGTGCCCGCGTGTGTGCTCGCGGTCGACATCGCGACACCGAACCTGTTCCCGCAGGGCTTTTCCGGCGCGGTCGATCTGTGCATCGACCACCACCCGTCGAACGCGCTGTATGCCGGCGATACGCTCCTGCACGCGGAGAAGTCCGCCTGCGGCGAGGCGGTGCTCGAGCTGATCGAGCTGCTGACCGGCAGCGTGACCGAGCAGGAGGCAAACCTCCTGTACATCGCCGTCACGACGGACACCGGCTGCTTCCAGTACGCGAACACGAACGCGGCAACCCTGCGCGCGGCGGCGCGGCTGCTGGAACTCGGCGCCGATAATCGAAAGATCAGCATGGACTTCTTCCGCAAGATCTCCCGCGCGCGCATGGCGCTCGTGGGGCAGATCTATGCCGGTATGCGCTTTTTCCGCGACGGTCAGGTCGCGATTGCCGTCGTTACGCGCGCGTTGATCGACGCCGTGCACGCGACGGAGGATGACTGCGACGACATTGCCGGTCTGCCCGGTCGGGCGGAGGGCGTGGTCGTGAGCGTCACGATCCGCGAGCTGGCCGACGGCCGCAGCAAGATCTCCGTGCGCTCGAACCCCGAGGTGGATTCGTGCGCGATCTGTGCGGTCTATGGCGGCGGCGGCCACAAGATGGCCTCCGGCTGTACGCTGGCGTGCGACACGGAGACGGCCGTGGAAAAAATTCTTGCAGCCATCGACCAGGTGTGGCCCGCATGAACGGGATCTTACTGGTCGATAAGCCCGCGGATTGGACAAGCCACGACGTCGTGGCCAAGCTCCGCGGTGTGCTCGGTGAGCGGCGCATGGGCCATTCCGGCACGCTCGACCCGATGGCGACCGGCCTGCTGGTCGTGTTCGCCGGCCGCGCGACGCGCGCGGTGTCGTTCTCTGAAAACCACAGCAAGTGCTATGAGGCGCGCCTGCGCCTCGGCCTCACGACCGACACGCAGGACACGACCGGAACGGTGCTCAGCCGCTGCGACCGGCGCGTCACCCGCGCGGAGCTGGAGGCGGTGCTGCCGCAGTTTCGCGGCGAGATTCTGCAGGTGCCGCCGATGTATTCGGCGCTCAAGGTCGACGGCAAAAAGCTCTATGAGATCGCCCGCCGCGGCGGTGAGGTCGTGCGCAAGGCACGTCCGGTCACCATCGAGGAGCTGACCGTGCTCGGCGAGGCGGACGGGGACTATGTCCTGCGCGTCCGCTGCTCAAAGGGTACTTATATCCGCACCCTCTGCCACGATATCGGCGCGGCCCTCGGCTGCGGCGGCGTGATGAGCGCCCTGCGCCGGACGGAGGTCGGCGGGTATCGCGTGGAGGATGCGCACACCATGGACGAGCTGTGTGCGCTGCCGCGTGAGGCGGCGCAGCGCCTGCTCCTGCCGGTGGACAGCCTCTGGCCGGACGCGCCGCAGGTCACTGTTGACGCGAAGGCGGAGCGCCTTGCCCGCTGCGGAAATCCGTTCACGCTCAGCGCGCCGGACGGGATTTACCGCATCTATGCTGCGTCGGGGGAGTTTCTCCTGCTGGCGCAGGTCACGGACGGCACGGCCGTCACGATCAAAAGTTTTTTCGAGGTTTCTTGACGTATGGAAAACCAGAAACGTGTCATTGCCCTGGGCTTTTTTGACGGAATTCATATCGGCCACGCCGCGCTCATGCGCCGCACGGTCGCGCGCGCCGAGGAGATGGGCGCAATCCCCACGGTCATGAGTTTTGACGTGCACCCGGACACGCTCGTGTTTGGCACGGAGGTCCCGCTCATCAACAGCGCCCACGGCCGCGAGGAGCTCATCCGCCGCCTGTTCGGCATCGAGAGCGTGGTCTTTATCCACTTTGACCGCACGGTCATGCAGATGCCGTGGCAGACGTTCATTCAGACGCTCGTCGATGAGATGGACGCGGCGGCGTTCGTCGTCGGGCATGACTTCTGCTTTGGCTGGCGGGGCGAGGGCACGGCCGAAAAGCTCTCCGCCTACTGTGTCGAGCGCGGCCTTGGCTGCGATGTCATTCCCGCCGTCATGCTCGATGGCCGCGTTGTCAGCTCCACCTACATCCGCGAGCTGCTCGAAAACGGTGAGGTCGAGCGCGCCAACGCCTTCCTCGGCCATCCGCACACCTTGTCGGACACGGTGCACTATGGCTATCGCCTTGGCACGAAGATGGGCACGCCCACGATCAATATGCAGTTCCCGGATGGGGTGCTCGTACCGCGCCATGGTGTGTACGCAGCGAAGGTATATCTCGATGACGGTAGCGAGCATTATGCCGTCACGAACGTCGGCGTGCGGCCGACGGTCAGCGGCGGCCAGCGTGTGAGCGTCGAGAGCTTCATCCTCGACTACCATGGCAACCTCTATAACCGCCAGGTACGCCTGGAGTTTTATAAATTCCTGCGCCCGGAGCAGAAGTTCGATTCCGTCGATGCGCTCAAGGCCCGCATCCTCTATGACGCGGACACGACCCGTGCCTATTTCGAGGCGCAGACCCAGCGTGCATAAGGACAGACAAAACCCGCGGCCCCGGTACTCAGTACCGGGGCCGCGGGTCTGCGTTTTCGGTTCATTGCGGGGCTGACTGCGCGGTCTTGGCCGGCCGGCGGCGGGATTTGCCGCGGCCGCGCTTGCGCGGCTGGGCCGCCTTGGCCTTGTAGTAGCTCTCCATGCTGTCCGTCGCCTGATAGGTCAGGCGCGTGGCGCTCCAGGTGCAGTCGTCCGCCTTGCGGAACTTCAGCCGCACGAGCAGCTTGCCGTCCGTCGGGCATTCGCCGAGCGTCATGTAGCGCTGGTCGCCCTGGTTGACCCACTTGCTGTATTGCACCTCACCGCTGCACAGCGGGCAGCAGGGCGTGACGAACGCAGCGTCGCCGAACAGCTCTGACTTCGTGGGGTAGGACTCCGACGCGACGTGCTCGATCGGGTCGGGGCCGTTATTCTCGCCGTGGTGCTCCTTCGGCAGCCGGGTCGTGAGCTTCTGCGCGGCGTCGTGGTAATCGGCCAGCCCCTTCTCCATGTTCAGGTGTGTGCACACGAGCGCGGTGTTGTACGCGTCGCCGAGTGCGTCGTGCGCGATGCGCGTCTGCTCGATGGCGAAGTGCTCCATCGCGGTCGCAAGCGATTTCTGGTTGCGGTCGCCGTCGGTCTGGAGGTTATAGATGAGCTGGAGGTTGATCCAGCCGGCGATCCAGTCCCAGTCCAGATCGTGGATGATGATGTTCTGCTCGAGGATGCCCTGATCGTCGCAGCCCCAGGTGAGAAACGTCACATCGTCCCCACACCAGGCGCGAAACTGCGCCAGTGCTTCCGGAAAACTCACGCCGGCAGCCAGCCGCTCGCGGTCGAAGCCGGTGAGCTTTTTGACCTTGTAGTGCATGCGCCTGAAGTACATGGGCTTGACATCGATCTGAAATTCTTCGCCGGGGGTCATGTCCTCGTTGAGCTTCACCGCGCCGATCTCAATGATCTCGCCGCGCAGGTGAATGGGCAGCTTGTTGAATACGGAGGATTTGGAACTCATCGCCTGATTCCATTCCAGATCCATCACGACATAATGCATGGCTCTTTTCCGTCCTTTCCTGTAACATTAGGAGTATAGCACACAATGGCGCAACTTTCACGCCCTTTTTTCGGGAATTCTATATTTGAATGCAAGTGCATAGTGTGATATAATCAAACAATACCGTCCGTGGACGGTCGTATGAGAAAACGAAGGGGGTATTCCCAATGAAAATTGCAGTTCTTTGCGGCGGCCTGAGCCCCGAGCGCAACGTCTCGATCTCAAGCGGCACGAAAATTGCCGGAGCGCTCCAGGAGAGCGGCCACCAGGTCGTGCTGCTGGATATGTTTTTCGGCCTTGAGGACTATAGCGGCGACATCGCCGCGATCTTTGACAACCCGCCGGCCCTCGGCGGCACGCACATCGATGAGAGCGCGCCGGATCTGGAGAGCGTGCGCGCGCAGCGCAAGCTCCGCAGCCCGAGCCTGTTCGGCGCACACGTGCTCGAGGTATGCGCCATGGCGGACATCGTGTTTCTGGCCCTGCACGGCCGCACCGGCGAGGACGGCCGCGTGCAGGCAACGCTCGACCTGCTCGGCATCCCCTATACCGGCAGCGGCTACCTCGGCAGCGCCATCGCCATGGACAAGGACCTGACCAAGCGCGTCGTCGCGCCGCTGGGCGTCAAGACCCCGGCGTGGATGCTCGTCGAGAGCGACGGCATGGACATCGACGCCGTCTGCGCGCAGGTAAAGCTGCCCTGCGTCGTCAAGCCGGACGATTCCGGCTCGAGCATCGGCGTGTCCATCGCCAATGATGAGCAGGAGCTGCGCGCCGCGCTCGAAGCGGCCGCCCGCGAGGGCAGCCGCATCCTCATCGAGCAGTACATCCGCGGCCGCGAGGTGCAGATCGGCATCCTCGGCGACAAAGCCCTGCCCAGCATCGAGATCATCCCGGCCGAAGGCTTTTATGACTACCGCAACAAGTATCAGCCAGGCGCCGCCAAAGAGATCACCCCGGCTGAGATCCCGGCCGAGACCGAGCAGCGTCTGGCCGATGCTGCGCTCACGGTGTTCCATGCGCTGAACCTGTCGGCCTATTCCCGTGCGGATTTCATCCTCGACGCGGAGGGCGAGCTCTGGTTCCTCGAGATCAACACCCTGCCCGGCATGACGCCCACCAGTCTTGTGCCGCAGGAGGCTGCCGCCGTCGGCATCAGCTACAGCGAGCTGTGCGAGCAGATCATCGCAGCCGCGCTGCACAAGTGAGTCGATGACGGGCTACTGTGTATCGGATATCGCCGCCATTACCGGCGGCGTGCTCTCGGGTGACGGCTCCGCGCCCGTGACCGGCGTCGTCATCGACAGCCGCGCCGTTACGCCCGGCGCGCTCTTTGCCGCCATACCCGGCGAGCGGGTGGACGGGCACGATTATATCGGCAAGGCGTTCGACCTTGGCGCTGTCTGCTGTCTTGCGCAGCGCGTCCCGGCGGGGGAGACCCGTCCGGTCATCTGCGTGCCGGACACGGCCGCCGCGCTGGAAGCGCTCGCACGCGCTTACCGTGCCCGCTTTGCCATCCCGGTCCTCGGCGTGACCGGCAGCGTCGGCAAGACGACGGCCAAGGAAATGGTCGCGTCCGTGCTCTCGCAGCGCTGGAATACGCTGAAAACCGAGAAGAACTTCAACAATCAGCTCGGCGTGCCGCTCACGCTCTTCCGGCTCGAGCCGGAGCATGCGGCCGCGGTCGTCGAGATGGGCGTGTCGCACTTCGGCGACATGGCGCCGCTGGCCGCCATGGTGCAGCCGACGGCCATGCTCTTTACGATCATCGGCCACGCGCATCTGGAGTTTCTGCGCGACCGCCGCGGCGTCCTGCAGGAAAAGACCTCCGTGCTCGACACCATGCCGGACGACGCCGTCGCCTTCTGCAACGGGGACGATGACCTGCTGCGTGCCATGACCTGCCGCCAGCGCAAGGTGACGTTCGGCCTCTCGGCCGGCTGTGACGTGCGCGCGGTCGACGTGCGCGACCTCGGCGACGAGGGCAGCACCTGCACGATCGTCGCGGGTGCGCGGCGCATCCCGGTGCGTATTTCCGCCTACGGGCAGCACATGGTCTATGCGGCACTCGAGGGTGCGGCCGTCGGCATCGAATACGGTCTGACGGATGACGAGATCATCCGCGGCATTGCGGCCTATCAGCCGGTCGGCAGCCGTGCGCGCGTCGTGCGCACGGAGCGCTGCACGGTCATTGACGACTGCTATAATGCAAACCCGGATTCCACGGCGGCGGCGCTGCGTTCCATGGCCACGCTCCCGGCAGGCCGCCGGGTGGCCATTCTCGGCAACATGGGCGAGCTCGGCGCGAACGCCGCCGCGCTGCACCGGGCCACCGGAGCCTGCGCAGCGCAAGCCGGTGTGTCGCTCGTCATCACCTGCGGTGAGTTGGCGAAAAACATTGCCGCCGGCGCCGCCGCGGCGAACCCCGCCGTTGCGACCGCGTCGTTTGACACGCTCGACGCGCTGCTCCCGGCACTCGATGCGCTGCTGCAGCCGGGCGACTGCGTGCTCGTCAAAGCGTCGCACAGTATGCAGTTTGAACGCATTGTTCAGGCGCTGACACAGGCATAAATTGCTGACACAGGCGTAAACTACAGTAGATTTCCAGCCGGGCGAGGCTTTGCTTCGCCCGGTGTTTTTGCGCTTCGTCAATTTGACAAAAACGTAACGTTAAAAATAAAACGGCTTTGTTAAAAAAGTAGAAATGCAAAAATGGGCTTTTCAAATGGGTTGAAAAGCGCTACAATGCAGTTGATAAGAAAATAACAAAGTTCGACAAGCTTCGTTCCGATTCGCCACAGCGGCTGTTGCCGCCTGTGTGGGAAGTGTGGAAAGCGGAACGCGGAAAAGATAAAAACAAACAACACTTTTGATTTCTTAAAGGAGGAATCTGTCATGGCAAAGACCAAGATCGCAGTTCTGTGGGGCCTGCTCATCGCAATGATGGTGGCTTGCGCGGGCATTTACGCTACGCTCAAAGCGCGCGAGATGAACCCCTACATACGCAGCACCGGCACGTATATGGAGACGGTGCAGCCGGATGGTGAGGCGTCCGCCGTCGTCGCAGATAACGTGGTCACAGTCAATGACTGAGTCCTGATAGGCGCGCGGTTCGCTGCCCGCTGATAGAAAGCACACATACGCACGCCGGGTGGAGCGGAGCTTCACCCGGCGTGCTTTTTTGCCCCAATATCCGGAAATCACTTTCCTTTCCCGCCGGAATATGGTACTCTGGATATAAGAACGGAGGATATAAGTTTACATAACGTGATTTTGGGAGGAAATGACCATGTCGAAAACGAGCAGGATCATCCTCTGGTGCGCGCTGATCGTGGTGCTGGCGATGTGCATCGTGCTGTACATTGCTGCGAAGCGGCCCGCGGCGGACACGACGTATTGCGACGCTGGAAAGACGTATGCCGAGTCCCTGCGGCCCGGCGACGAGACGCCGGTCATCACGGGCGGGGATTTCACGATCACAGCGCACACGTTTGAAAACATGTGCACGCAAAACCGCGCCTCCGGCATGACGGAGACGGTGGCCGCGCAGTACACGCTCGCGCGCTATATCGTGACGCGCTCGCTGTATTATCAGGCAGTTACCGATGGGTATGCGGCCGCGGACGCTGCCGTGCAGCAGGACATGGACGACACGCGCGCCGCCGCGCAGACGGCGGACAACCGCGAGGCTTATGAGCAGTTCCTCGCCGGCACCGGCATGACGGAGGACGCCTACTGGGCCTCGATGTTCGAGACGCGCAAGCTTATGCTCACGCTAGAGAATTATACGCAGGCGCAGAAGGCCGCCTTCCTCGCGGCGGGGCACGCGCCGGACGAGACAGATGCGTGGCATGACTTCTGCTATACGCTCACCAAGGCAGCCGTGGACGCACAGAACATCACGCTCGCCGCGCCGTACAGCTGGACGCTCACGCGCGAGAATTATAATGATACCGGCACATGGCCGGAGCTGACGCAGAGCACCGGCACGCCCGGATAAAGCAGTTCCCCGCATCTTCGGATGCGGGGAAACGTTTATGTAGGCTAAAAGAGATATTTGATCAGCAGCAGCAGCACCAGCCCCGGAAACCCGGCCACGCCGATGACGAGCGCATTGATCCAGTTGAGGCCGAGCGTGATGCCGATGGCGCTGCCGAAAAAGTTGAGCAAAAACAGCGCCGCGAAGCCGATGGCTGTGTTGAGCAGCAGCTTCAGGATCCAGCGGATCGGCTTTCGGAACAGCCGGATGACCAGCCAGACGAGAAACACGGCCGCGATTACGACCAGAATGTCCGTAAGTGTTTGCGACATAAGAAACCATCCTATTGTGTCAGATTTTTCAGATCGTGCACGGCGCAGTTATACTTTGCGCGCAGCGCGTTGATCTCATAGATGCACGCCTCCATCAGCAGGGGATCGGTGATGTTGTCAAACTCGTTGTAGGCCTGTTCGAGCTCGCGGCGCACGCCGAGCATCTCGGCGCGCACGCGCTGTACCTCCGCACGGTGCGCCCGCTGCTGCTTTCTCTGACTGGACATGGAAAAGCCTCCGTTCGCTTTTCTGTATATTCTATGTCAGCGGCGGCGGTTTTAGTCAGAGCGCAGCGAAATTTTCCAGGCATAGCGGCGCGGGCTGCGCACATACTGTGTTCGGACAACATATCCGACGCGCGCTGCAGCGAAGCAGACCCGCGGAGGCCGCCCGGCACACAGGCCGCGGCGCAGCATCCGATCCCTGCAAGAGCTTTGCAGGCTGCTGCATCCAGCGCGGGAACGACCCGCTCCGGACCACCGGAACGCCGTTCGGCACGGATTGCGTCAAGTGCCGGAGCGGCAGGGGAGAGCCCCAAAGGTTCCGGGGCGGCGGGGAGCGCACTTTTCGCGTTCCCCGTCTATTTTTTGGAATTCCTTGCATTTCCGGCCTTGATACGCTATACTAGATTAGTTAAGGTATGAAATGAATGCTACCACATCTTGTGATATGAGAGGGATCCAACGACATGGCAAAGGCCCCAACGACAACCTACGGCAATGACAGCATCTCGATGCTCAAGGGCGCGGAGCGCGTGCGCAAACGCCCGAGCGTCATCTTCGGCTCCGACGGGCTGGAGGGCTGCGAGCACGCAGTGTTTGAAATTCTCTCGAACGCGATCGACGAGGCGCGCGAGGGATTCGGCAATATTATAACCGTTACGCGCTACGAAGACAAGTCCATTGAGGTGGAGGATTTCGGGCGCGGCTGTCCGGTGGACTGGAACGAGAAGGAGCAGCGCTACAACTGGGAGCTGATCTTCTGCGAAATGTACGCCGGCGGCAAGTATAAGAACAACGAGGGCGAAAACTACGAGTACTCGCTCGGCCTCAACGGCCTCGGCGCGTGCGCCACGCAGTACGCCTCGGAATACATGGATGTGACCATCTGGCGCGACGGGAAAAAGTACACCCTGCACTTCCGCCACGGCGAAGTCGTCGGCGGGCTGGAGAGCGCCCCGGCCGACCGCAAGAAGACCGGCACGACCATCCGCTGGCGGCCGGATCTGGAGGTGTTCACGGACATCGACGTGCCCGAGAGCTATTTTCAGGACGTGCTGCACCGGCAGGCCGTGGTCAACCGCGGCGTGACGTTCCGCCTGCGCGTGCAGCGCGGCGGCGCGTTTGAGACGACGGACTACTGCTACGCCGACGGTATCCTTGACTATGTCAAGGAGCTCGCCGGGGAGGATGCACTGACCGTCCCGACCTTCATCGAGACCGAGCGCCGCGGCCGCGACCGCGCGGACAAGCCGGAGTATAAGGTGAAGATCTCGGCGGCGTTCTGCTTTTCCAACCGCGTCAATGACATTGAATACTACCACAACTCGTCCTGGCTGGAGTACGGCGGCGCGCCGGAAAAGGCCACGAAGAGCGCCTTCACCTCCGCCATCGACGCCTACATCAAGCAGCAGGGTAAGTACCAGAAAAGCGAGAGCAAAATCAGCTTTCAGGACGTGCAGGACTGTCTGATCCTCGTCACGAACTGCTTTTCGACCATCACGTCCTACGAAAACCAGACGAAAAAGGCCATCACGAACAAGTTCATCCAGGAGGCCATGACGGAGTTTTTCCGCGCCCAGCTTGAGATCTATTTCATCGAGCACAAGACCGAGGCCGATCGCGTCATGGAGCAGGTGCTCATCAACAAGCGCAGCCGCGAGACGGCGGAAAAAGCGCGTCTGAACATCAAGAAAAAGCTCACCGGCAATGTCGACCTCGCCAACCGCGTGCAGAAATTCGTTGACTGCCGCTCGAAGGACGTTTCGCGCCGCGAGATCTACATCGTGGAGGGCGACTCCGCCCTCGGTGCCTGCAAGCTCTCGCGCGACGCGGAGTTTCAGGGCATCATGCCCGTGCGCGGCAAGATCCTCAACTGCCTGAAGGCGGACTATGCGCGCATTTTCAAGAGCGATGTCATCACCGACCTCATGCGCGTGCTCGGCTGCGGCGTGGAGGTGCAGAGCAAGCAGGCCAAGGACCTCTCGGCGTTCAATCTTGAGAACCTGCGCTGGAACAAGGTCATCATCTGCACCGATGCCGACGTGGACGGCTTCCAGATCCGCACGCTCATCCTTACCATGCTCTACCGGCTCGCGCCGACGCTCATCCGCGAGGGCTATGTGTACATTGCCGAGTCGCCCCTGTATGAGATCGTGAGCAAGGGCAAGACTTACTTTGCCTATTCCGACCGCGAGAAGGCGGCCATCGTCGACAGCCTCGGCGGCGCGAAGGCGGACATCAACCGCTCGAAAGGTCTCGGTGAGAACGACCCCGAGATGATGTGGCTCACGACCATGAACCCCGACACGCGCAAGCTCATCCGCGTCATGCCGGAGGATGTCGAGCGCACGGCGCAGGTGTTTGACCTGCTCCTGGGCGACAATCTCGCCGGACGCAAGGCGCACATTGCCGAGTGCGGCAGCCAGTTTCTCGATCTGGCCGATATTTCCTGAGAAAAACCTGCGTAAAGGAACGGTAACGTTATGCCGAGAAAAAAAGCACCGGAAATCAAGAAAACCATCGACCCCAACGTCGTCGGGCTCAAGGCGGAGGTCATCTCCCAGCCCATTACCGAGACGCTGGAGCAAAACTATATGCCGTATGCGATGAGCGTCATCGTCTCGCGCGCGATCCCGGAGATCGACGGCTTCAAACCCAGCCACCGCAAGCTGCTGTATACGATGTACAAGATGAATCTGCTCACGGGCGGGCGCACGAAGTCGGCCAACATCGTCGGCCAGACCATGCGTCTCAACCCGCACGGCGACGCTGCGATCTACGAGACCATGGTCCGTCTGTCAAAGGGCTACGGCGCGCTGCTGACGCCGTTTGTGGACTCGAAGGGCAACTTCGGCAAGGTGTTTTCGCGCGACATGTCCTACGCCGCCTCGCGTTACACGGAGGCGAAGCTCGCGCCGATCTGCGCCGAGCTCTTCGGCGACATTGACAGCGACACCGTTGATTTCGTTGATAACTACGACGGCTCCATGAAAGAACCGGCCCTGCTGCCGACGCGCTTTCCAAACGTGCTCGTGTCGGCAAACCTCGGCATCGCCGTCGGCATGGCCAGCCAGATCTGCGGCTTCAACCTTGAGGAGGTCTGCCGCACGACGATCGCCTACCTCGAGGACCCGAACCACGACCTCTTGTCGACGCTCCCGGCGCCGGATTTTCCGACCGGCGGCGAGATCCTGTACGACCGGGACGAGATGGCCCGGATCTATCGCACCGGCCGTGGCAGCGTGAAGGTGCGCGCCCGCTGGCGGCATCTGCCGAAGGAAAACATCATCGAGATCTATGAGATCCCGTATTCCACGACCGTGGAGGCCGTGATCGACAAGGTGGCCGAGCTGGTCAAGGCGGGCAAGCTGCGCGAAGTGGCCGATATGCGCGACGAGACCGACCTCAGCGGCCTGAAGCTCGCCATCGATCTCAAGCGCGGCGCAGACCCCGAGCAGGTCATGCAAAAGCTTTTCCGGCTCACGCCGCTGTGCGACACCTTTGCCTGCAATTTCAACATCCTCATTGCCGGAAACCCGCGCGTGATGGGCGTGGGCGAGATTCTCGACGAGTGGATCGCCTGGCGCATGGAGTGTATCCGCCGACGTGTGTTCTTCGACCTGCAGAAAAAGCGCGCCAAGCTCCACCTGCTGCAGGGCCTTGGTAAGATCCTGCTCGATATCGACCGTGCCATTGCCATCATCCGCAATACCGAGCGCGAGGCCGACGTCGTGCCGAACCTCATGGCGGGATTTGGCCTCGACGAGGTGCAGGCAAACTTTGTGGCTGAGATCAAGCTGCGCAACATCAACCGCGAGTACATCCTCAAGCGCACGGCCGAGACCGACGCGCTGGAAAAAGACATTGCAGACCTGGAGGCGACGCTCGAGAGCAAGCGCCGCATCCGCGGCATCATCATCCGCGAGCTCAAGGAGATCATCCGCAGGTACCCGTCGCCGCGGCGCACGGGCATCGTCGCGGCGGAGTCCGTCGCGCAGATGCCGGATGAGGACCTCGTGCCGGATTACCCGGTGCAGCTGTTCCTCTCGCGCGAGGGCTATTTCAAGAAGATCACACCGCAGTCGCTGCGCATGAGCGGTGAGCAGAAGTATAAAGACGGCGACGGACTGAGCCAGAGCTTCGGCGCGACGAACCGCGGGGAACTTCTCGTCTTCACCGACCGTCAACAGGTATATAAGGCCAAGCTCTGCGACTTTGCAGACACGAAGGCGTCCGTGCTCGGCGTGTACCTGCCGACGGTGCTGTCCATGGACGCCGACGAGCACGTCCTGTGCATGGTCGACCCCGGCGACTACCGCGGCGAGCTGCTGCTCGCGTTTGAAAACGGAAAGGCCGCGCGCATCCCCATGTCGGCGTATGAGACCAAGACGAACCGCCGCCGCCTGACCGGCGCGTACTCGGACAAGAGCCCGCTCGTGGCCGTGCTGCCGCTGTACGCGGGCAGCGAGGTCGTGCTCTTTGCGTCCGACGGGCGCGCGCTGCTCTTCCCGCCGGAGGCCGTGTCGCTCAAGGCGTCGCGCACGACGCAGGGCGTCGCCGTTATGGCGCTGAAGAAAAAAGCCGTCGTCACGCAGGCGCAGTTTGCGCCCGATACGCTCATCCGCAACCACGCGCGCTACCGCGCCAGGAGTCTGCCGGCAGCCGGTGCGCTGCTGCGCGAGGACGACCGCGGCGAGGAGCAGATGAGCCTGATCTGAGGAGAGAGATATGGATCTGCATCGTTTTTCCGCATTTGATTATATGAAGCTGGTCGTCGGCTCGGCGCTTGTGGCTGCGGCGTTCCAGTTCTTCACGTTCCCGAACAGCATCGTTTCCGGCGGCGTGACCGGCATCGCGCAGATCATCCATCTGCTGACGCGCATCCCGGTCGGCGTGCTGTCGATCCTCATTAACATCCCCATTTTCTATCTCGGCTGGCGGCACCGGCTCGGCACGCGCCGGCTCCTTCTGGCGCTGTGCGTCATGGTACTCATCTCCGTGCTCATTGACGTGCTGGCGATGACCGGCCTCGTCGTGACGGACGAGCCGATGCTCGGCGCGGTTTACGGCGGCGTGCTCAATGGTGCGGGTTACGGCCTGATCTACACCACCGGTACGACCGGCGGCGGCACGGACATCGTGGCCAAGATGCTGCGCCGGCGCTATCCGTACATCAACTTCGGCACACTGCTGTTCGGCATGAACGTCGTCGTTGTGCTGACATTTGCCTTTCTGTTCAAGAAATACGACAGCTGCATGTACACCATGATCGAGATGTTCATCAGCTCCAAGGTCGTCAACCTTGTGCTTTACGGCCCCGGCGTGTCGGAGGTGTGCTACATCATCAGCAGCAACGTCGGCGCGATCAAGAGCGCCATCACCTGCACGATGGGCCGCGGCGTCACGCTGCTGCGCGGCGAGGGCGCATGGTCCGGCAGGGAAATGCAGGTCATCCTCTGTGTGGTCAAGCGGCCGGAAATCGCCCAGCTGCGCGAAGTCGTGCGCTCGGTGGACGAGCACGCATTTGTCATCGTGTCCGAGGCCAAGGAAGTCTTTGGCCGCGGCTTTGGAAACATCTACGGCGACGATTGAAAGGAGCGGGGTATGCACAAGCGCTACATCGCTGGCATCCTGCTGGCGGCACTGCTGGTGTCGCTGTGCGGATGCACGTCCGTGTTTGACAAGGAATATCTGTCCGTGCGCCCGTATGAGGAGCCGTCGAACCTTCTGACGGATGCCGACACGACGCAGATCCGCAACTATGCAGGCCTCATGCGTGCGCTCAACACTATGGCGGCACAGTACGAGCGCTCGTTCGTGCTGGCCTTTGGCGACTACGACGGCATCATTGCCGACGATCTGGCCGCCGCCTGTGAGGAGCTGCGCACCGGCACCGCCATCGGCGCGTACTGCATCGAGAGCGTCAGCTATGAGACCGAGCAGGTGATCGCCTACTGCGAGGCAAACATCACCATCACTTACAACCGGCCGGAGAGCGAGGTGCGCTCCATCTACAGCGCCCAGACGCAAAAGAGCATTCTTGACTGTGTGGTCGATGCGCTCGACCGGCAGCGGACGCAGTTTGCCATCCAGATCAGCACCAGCACGCTCGAAACGGGCGATGTGGCTGCGCACGTGCGCTCCGCGTGCCTGAACCAGCCGCAGCTCGTCGTGGATTTCCCGGCCATCGACGTGACGGTCTACAGCGGGGACGGCAGCCAGAAGATCTTCGGCGTCACGCTGCGCTACGGCATCAGCGAGTCCGCGGTCAATGACCGCCGCACGCAGCTCGACGGCCGCGTGCGCACGCTCACGTCCACGCTCACGGCGGGCGAACAGGAAACGCCGCTGCAGGCGGCACTCATCGTCATGCGTGCCAGCGAGCAGCGGGTAACGACCGTGAGCACCGCCTATGATGCGCTCGTGAGCGGCACGGCCGACAGCTGCGGCCTGGCCATGGCCTACAAGGCGGTCTGCGATGCGCTGAATATCCCGTGCCAGGTCGTCAGCGGCCGCTTCCAGGGGACGGAGCGCTGCTGGAACGTGGTGCAGGTCGGCGGCAGCTATTATCATCTGGATCTGTCCATGCAGACAGAAACCCTGTGGCTGCGCAGCGATGAGAGCATGCGCACTACCTATCAGTGGGATGCCGAGAGCTGCCCGGCGTGCACGGCGCAGTCGTTTATCTGGCGTGAGGGACAGAAACTATAACGCTGGATCCGCAAAAAAGATCAAAAAAAGCTTGACAAGTCGGCTTTTTGTGGTAAAATAACGCTTGCATTCACGAAATGCGGGCATAGCTCATTTGGCAGAGCGCCACCTTGCCAAGGTGGAGGTAGCGAGTTCGAATCTCGTTGCCCGCTCCAGATTGAGAACTACACACAGCAAAAACACCGCACGAAGTGCGGTGTTTTTGCTGTGCTTTGCTGCGCTTGGCGCTAGGTTTTCACTCAGACCAGACGAAAGAAACAACCGATCGAACAAAAGGAGGAACCCTTCATGAACGCAGATGTTGTCATTGTCGGCGCGGGCCCTGCCGGTATCTTTACGGCGCTGGAACTGCTGCGCCGCGGCTCCCCGGAAAAGATCGTCATGATCGAGCAGGGGCAGGCCATTGAAAACCGCCGCTGCCCGAAGGCCAAGACCGGCAAGTGCATGAACTGCAAGCCCTATTGCCACATCACGACCGGTTTCTCCGGCGCGGGCGCATTCTCGGACGGCAAGCTCTCGCTGTGCAGCGATGTCGGCGGCGATCTGCCCACGCTCGTCGGCGAGCGTCAGGCGCAGGAGATCATCAACTATGCCGACAGCATTTACCTCGAGTTCGGTGCCGACGAGCACGTCGAGGGACTCGAGAATACGGAGGAGGTCAAGCGCATCCGCACGCGTGCCATCCGCGCGGGTCTGCGCCTGGTCGACTGTCCGATCCGCCACCTCGGCACGGAGAAGGCGCATGAGGTCTACCTCGGCATCGAAAACTATCTGCGCGACCACGGCGTAGAGATGCTCTTCGGCTGCACGTGCGAGGACGTCATTATGCGCGATGGCCGCTGCTGCGGTGTCGTAGCGCACGACGGGCATCAGGATTATACCATCGAGGCCAAGCATACCGTCATCGCCACCGGCCGCCGCGGCGCCGACTGGTTGGAGAAGGTCTGCCTCGAGCACGGTGTGGAGCACAAGCCCGGAACGGTCGACATCGGCGTGCGCGTCGAGGTGCGCAACGAGGTCATGGAGTCGGTCAACCGCGTGCTGTATGAGTCCAAGCTCATCGGCTACCCGGCCCCGTTCAAGAACAAGGTGCGCACGTTCTGCCAGAACCCCGGCGGCTTCGTGTCGCAGGAAAACTACGACAATGACCTTGCCGTTGTCAACGGTCACGCATATAAGGAGCTCAAGTCGCCCAACACGAATGTGGCCATCCTCTGTTCGCACAATTTCTCCGTGCCGTTCAATCAGCCGATCGCCTATGCGCAGAAGGTCGGTGAGCTGACGAATATGCTCGGTGCGGGTCACATCATGGTGCAGCGCTTCGGCGATATTCTTGACGGCAAGCGTACCTGGCAGAAGGAGCTCGCGCAGTCGAACGTCCGCCCCACGCTGCCGGATGCTGTCGCGGGCGACATCACGTCCGCCATGCCGTACCGCGCCATGCTCAATATCATCAACTTCATCAAGGCCATGGACGAGGTCGTGCCCGGCTTCGCTGCTTACGAGACGCTGCTGTATTCTCCGGAGCTGAAATTCTACAGCAACCGCATCGCCATGGACGCCGACCTGAATACGAACGTGCCCGGCCTGCATTGCCTGGGCGATTCCTCCGGCTGGACGCGCGGCTTGATGATGGCCTCGGCCATGGGCGTGCTCATGGGCCGGAAGCTCGCCGGAATGCTCTGAACTGCGGCGGGAAAGCTTGTCAGCTTTTGCACAAAATGCTTGACAAATTTCTGCGATCCAGTAGTATAAGAGTGGTGGGAAACTGATATATCCGCCCCCCGGCGGAGGGAAGGAATCGTTTATGGATGGACTGAAAAAAGCATATTATCGTACTTATCAGCAGGTGTTTGACCTTGGTATGCGCTGCCTGCACTGGCGCAAACCGATCGTGATCTCCGGTGCCGGCAGCATCCGGCAGGTCCCGGATGTGCTGAGCAAGTGCGGCGTGACGAAGGTCATGGTCGTCACCGGTTCGCATGTGGTCAAGTCGCTCGGACCGAAGCTGTTCGCCGCGCTCGAGGATGCCGGTATGCCCTACGAGGTGTTCAGCGAGGTCGAAGCCAACCCCTCGGTGAACACGGTCGAGAAGATCCGCGCACAGTATGTGGAGACCGGCTGCGGCGGTTTTGTCGCCCTCGGCGGCGGCAGCCCGATGGACGCGACCAAGGGCGCGGCCGCCCGCGTCGCCTGCCCGAAAAAGAGCTGCGACGATATGGCTGGCGTCATGCGCGTCGGCAAGACTGTGCCGCCCATCGTCGCCATCCCGACGACGTCGGGTACCGGCAGCGAGACGACGATCGCCGCCGTCATCACCGACAGCGAGACGCACCACAAGTACGCGCTCATGGACCTCAAGCTCATGCCGCTGTACGCGATCCTGGACCCGGAGCTGACGGTTGGCCTGCCGCCGCGCACGACTGCGACCACCGGCATGGACGCGCTCACGCACGCGATCGAGGCATACATCAGCTGGACGTATAACACCAAGGAGAGCCTGCGCCTCGCCGAAGAGGCCGTCAAGCTCATCTTCGATAACCTCGAGCTGGCATATCAGCACGGCGAGGATCTCAAGGTCCGCGAGAACATGATGATCGCCGCTTTCAAGGCCGGCTTTGCGTTCTCCCGCGCGGGCGTCGGCAACGTGCATGCCATCGCGCACACGCTCGGCGGCCTGTACAACACGCCGCACGGTCTGGCCAATGCAGTCATCCTGCCGATCGTCCTTGAGGACTACGGCGAGGCCGTGTATCCGAAACTTGCGCGCCTGTGCGAGATCGCCGGAGTCAAGACCGACGGCACGGATGCCGAGAAGGCCCAGGCCTTCATCGCGGAGATCTATGCCATGAACGAGCGCATGGGTATCCCGAAGGGCTTTGACTTCATTCAGGCAGAGGACATTCCGCAGATCGTTACCTGGGCGCTGGCCGAGGCCAACCCGAATTATCCGGTGCCGGTCGTGTACAACGCCGCGCGCTGCCGCAAGGTCATCGATACCATTCGCGCCAAGGCCGCGGAGAATCCGCCGGCCGAGGCCGCCAAGGCGTAAGTACATAGGGAAAGCCCGCTTCGCGCAGCCGTGCGAAGCGGGCTTTTGCGTTCGGCAGGCTCATGCGGCCTGCCGCTCTTTTTTGCTGCCGATGCCGCCGTGGAGCACAAAGCGGCAGAAGCGATTGTCCGGGTGCGCCGACATGATGCGGTAGATCAGCAGCGTGACCGCGTAAGCGATCGTGGCTGCGATCAGACCGACGATCATCCCGCCGAGCACATCGGACGGGTAGTGCGCCATGAGGTAGTTGCGCGCTACGCCCATCGCCAGCACGAACAGATAGGCCCACCAGCGTGCGGGCTTTTTGCCCGCGAGTACGAGCGCGGTCACACCGGCCATTGCGGCCGTCACATGGCCGGAGGGGAAGGAGTATTCGCTCTCGGCATAGGCGCCGGCAGCCTGCCACCAGGTGCGGAAGGGTTCCACCGTCAGCGGACGCGGCCGGGCAACGAAGTCCTTGAGCCAGAAGTTCGTGATGAGCGCGCCGCAGCACACGGCACCGAACATGCAGATGCCCGCCTTGCGCGTTTTCGGAAACAGCATCAGCACGATGCCGAGCACGAGAAAGAGGATGCCCTTCTCGCCCAGCAGCGTGATGGCCCGGCACAGCGGCGTGAAAAAGCCGCCCGCCGCCACGGCCAAATTGTGCAGCGCCTGCAAAATGGCATAGTCATAGCCCGCAAACGCGGTGTTGAGCCACTGCGCGATCGCAGTCAGTTCCATAAAGAATCACCGTCCAGGTATCAAGAATATCTATAGAAAAGACGAAAAGGTTCGCCGGAATGTAAAATGTACTTAAAATCTTTGTAAAGCGACTTTGTCATCTTACACCCCGCGCATGCGTTTTGCAACCGGCAGCGCCTGAATAGACCCTTAAAGTTTTGAATGAACATTTTTCAATAAAAACAAAAATGGAACGTTTTCTGTGTTTCGGGCGGAATATGCGGCCGGAGGGCTTGACTTTGCCGGGAAAAATCAATATGCTGGTAATGAAAATTTTCATATCAGAATAGGAGCGATGTTTGCATGATTCTCGATTGCAGCAAATATGTCGGCCCGTGCCGCTGCGGCCGCGAGCACACACTGGAGACGAAGAAGGTCGTCGTGGAATATCACGCGCTCGACAAGTTCGACCAGTATATGGACGAGGTCGGCCTGACCGGCAAGCGCGCCGTCATTTACGATACGAATACCTACAACCTCCCGACGCTCAGGCATGTGCGTGCCGACCAGGAGATCGTCCTCAACGCCGAGGGCCTGCACTCCGAAAAGGGCATGATCGAGGACATGATGCGCCAGCTCGACCACCCGGACGTGATCGTTGCGGTCGGCTCCGGCACGATCATGGACTTTGGCCGCTATCCGGCCTATCACCTCGGCATCCCGTTCGTCGCGGTGCCGACGCTGGCGAGTTCCGACGGCTTCACGGCCAACATCTGCTCGATCATCATCGACGGGCAGAAAAAGTCCATCCCCATGCAGGCGGCGGCGCTCGTCGTCTGTGATCTGAACGTTGTCTCCGGCGCGCCCCTGTGGCTGACCGTGAGCGGTATTTCGGACATTCTGGCCAAGTATATCTCCCTTGCCGACTGGAAGATCGCGCACCTCGTCTCGGGTGAGTATTACTGCCCGATGGTCGCTGACCTCGCGCAGGAGGCACTGACCATTATGCGCAAGGCGGCCGATGATATGGCGGCCGGCGGCAAGCCGGACTTTGAGGCTATGACTATGGCGCAGATGATCTCCGGCCTGACCATGCAGCTGCTCAACCACTCCCGCGCCGCCTCCGGTGCCGAGCACCTGATGGCGCATCTGGTGGAGATGAAGCCGCCGCGGTTTGAAAATGCGCACGGCATGCACGGCCAGTGCGTCGGCGTGGGCACGTACCTGTGCGCCAAGGAGTACCACTACCTCGCCTCGCTCCCGACGCCGAAGGCCAAGCCCTTTGAGCCGCTGACGCGCGCGTGGGTGGACGAGAAGTTCGGCCCGCTCGCCGACGGCATCATGAAGGAGAACGAAAATGACGTGCTTGGCACGTTCGATCCGCAGAATATCGTCGACCACTGGGACGAGATCCGCGCCATCATCGCTGAGATCCCCTCTGCCGAGGAGCTGGCTGCGTTGTGCGAGAAGCTCCGCGCGTTCTACAAGCCGGAGCAGATCGGCATCGATCCGGCCCTGTCGGAGGATATGCTCAGCGTTTCGGCGGCGATCCGCAACCGCCTGACGCTCATCCGCATGCGCCGCGTGCTTGATTTCGGCGAATAATTGCAAACTGGTATGCGCCCGGAAGCAGCCGCTTCCGGGCGTTTTCTGCTTGTGAAACAGAGCGTATAGTGGTATAATATTCTGATTGATTTTTGCGATGGGAGGCCATGTCATGCCGGATTTTGAGGTCATTTCGCCCTATGAGCCGTCGGGCGACCAGCCTGAGGCAATCGATACGCTCGTGCAGGGCCTGGAAAACGGCATTGACGAGCAGGTGCTGCTCGGCGTGACCGGCTCCGGTAAGACATATACGATGGCCAAGGTCATCGAGCGCGTCCAGCGGCCGACGCTCGTGCTCGCGCACAACAAGATCCTCGCGGCGCAGCTGTGCAGCGAGTTCAAGGAGTTTTTCCCGAACAACGCCGTGGAGTATTTCGTCTCGTACTACGACTATTATCAGCCGGAGGCGTACATCCCGCACACGGACACGTTCATCGAAAAGGACGCCTCCATCAACGACGAGATCGAGCGTCTGCGCCACTCGGCCACGTCGAGCCTGTTTGAGCGGCGCGACGTGATCGTCGTCTCGTCCGTGTCGTGTATCTACGGCCTCGGCGATCCGATCGACTACGCCAACATGGTCATCTCCCTGCGCACCGGCCAGCAGCGCGACCCGGAGGAGCTCATGCGCAAGCTCATTGACATCCGCTACGAACGCAACGACATTGCCTTTGCGCGCAACATGTTCCGTGTCCGCGGCGACACGATCGACATCTTCCCGGCCTATTCGTCTGACCATGCCGTGCGTGTGGAGTTTTTCGGTGACGAGATCGACCGCATTTCGGACATCAACGTCGTCACCGGTGCGCCCATCCGCACGCTCAGCCACGTGGCGATCTATCCCGCGTCGCACTACGTCACGACGCATGAGAAGATGGAGCGCGCCATCGGGGAGATCCGCGCCGAGTGCGATGCGCGCGTGAAAGCGTTTGAGCAGCAGGGTAAGCTCCTCGAGGCGCAGCGCATCCGTCAGCGCACGGACTATGACATTGAGATGATGCAGGAGCTCGGCTACTGCTCCGGCATCGAGAACTATTCGCGCATTATCAGCGGCCGTGCCCCCGGCAGCGCGCCGATGACGCTGCTGGACTATTTTCCGAAGGATTTTCTGCTCTTTGTTGACGAGAGCCACGTCACGCTGCCGCAGGTGCGCGCCATGTACCGCGGCGATCGTGCGCGCAAGGACTCGCTTGTCGAGTACGGCTTCCGCCTGCCGAGCGCGTATGATAACCGCCCGCTGAAGTTTGAGGAGTTCGAGCAGCGGGTGAACCAGGCCATCTACGTCTCGGCCACGCCGGGCGACTACGAGCGCGAACACGCGGGTCAGATCGCCGAGCAGATCATCCGACCGACCGGTCTGCTCGACCCGCAGATCTTCGTGCGGCCCATCGAGGGGCAGATCGATGATCTCATCGGAGAGATCAACGCACGCATCGCCAAAAATGAGCGCACGCTCGTGACCACGCTCACGAAGAAAATGGCCGAGGACCTCTCGGCCTACCTCACGAATGCGGGCATCCGCTGCCGCTACCTGCATCACGACATCGGCGCCATCGAGCGTATGGAGATCATCCGCGACCTGCGCACCGGCGCGTTTGATGTGCTTGTCGGCATCAACCTCCTGCGTGAGGGGCTTGACCTGCCGGAGGTGTCGCTCGTGGCGATCCTCGACGCGGACAAGGAGGGCTTCCTGCGCAGCGAGACGAGCCTGATCCAGACGATCGGCCGCGCGGCGCGCAACGCCGAGGGCACGGTCATCATGTACGCGGACAAGGAGACGGCCGCCATGCATGCGGCCATCATGGAGACCAACCGCCGCCGCGCCAAACAGGCGGCGTACAATCAAGCGCACGGCATCGTGCCCAAGACGATCGTCAAGAGCGTGCGCGAGCTGCTGGAGATTTCCAGCGACGTGGAGACACCCAAGCGCGCCGACGGCGTGAAGATGACGGAGGCCGAGCGCCGGGCCGAGATCGCGCGGCTCGAGGCCCAGATGAAGAAGGCGGCCGAAATGCTCGAGTACGAGTACGCTGCCGTGCTGCGCGACCGGCTCATTGAACTGCGCGGCCAGTGACGCGCGAGGAGGACACCTGAATGAAACTCATGATTCTTGACGGCAACAGCATCGTCAACCGCGCCTTTTACGGCATTCGTATGCTCAACGCGCCCGACGGCACGCCGACGAACGCGGTCTACGGTTTTCTGACCATTTTTCAGCGCATCCTCGAGCTCGAGCGGCCACAGGCGGTGTGTGTGGCGTTTGACGTGCACGCGCCGACGTTCCGGCACGAGCAGTACGCACTCTATAAGGCCCAGCGCAAGCCCATGCCGGAGGAGCTCGTTGTGCAGATGCCGCTGCTCAAGCAGACGCTTGACTGCATGGGCATCCGGCGGCTGGAGCTGGCCGGGTGGGAGGCGGACGACCTGCTCGGCACGGTCGCCAGGCGCTGCGAGGCCGCCGGCTGGGCGTGCGAGATCGTCACCGGCGACAAGGACAGCCTCCAGCTCATCACGGACACCACCCACGTCTGCCACGTCAAGACCCGCATGGGCCAGACGGAGACGATCGAATACACGCCCGAAGTATTCCGCGCCGAGTATGGCTTCGACCCCATTCATATGATCGACCTCAAGGCGCTCATGGGCGACAGTTCGGACAACATCCCCGGCGTGCCCGGCATCGGCGAAAAGACGGCGAAGGATCTGCTCGTCCGCTTTGGCACGGTGGCGGATATTTACCGCGACCTCGACGCGCTGGACATCAAGCCAGGCGTGCGCAAAAAGCTCGCGGAAGGGCGCGAGAGCGCGGAGCTTTCGTTCGACCTCGCCACGATTCACACGGACGCACCCATTGATTTTGCGCCAGAATCGGCAGCCTGGAATCGGGACTACCGCCCCGAGCTCTATGACTGGTTCCGGCGGCTGGGCTTTTTGAAGCTCTCGGAAAAGTGGGGCCTGCAGCCGGGGAACAGTACGGCTGCACCAGAGCATACGATTGCGCAACTGCCAAGCGTGGACGTGACGGACGGCACCGCGCTGCACGCACTCGAGCAGGCGGTCACGGCGGCGCCGTATGTTGCGGTGCTCGCGCCCGACGGGCTCGACGCGCTCACGCTCTGCGACGGTAAGGCGTGCTATGCGCTCGCGTGGGCGCAGCTCGGCGATGATTACAATGCATTTCTGCGTCTGCTGTTTTCCGACCGTGTGCGCAAAGCGGGCCACAACATCAAAGACCTTATGCGCGCACTGCTCTCCGAGGGCCTGCCGACGGACGGGTTCGTGTTCGACACGGCGCTGGCGGCCTACCTGCTTGACGCCACGGCCGGGAACTATGATCTCCCGCGCCTCGCGCAGGCATATCTCGGCGGGGAAGCGCCGGACGCGCAGGCCGTCTGGGCGCTGCAGCCGGTGCTGCGGGAAAAGATGGACGCGCTCGGCATGCTGCCGCTCTATACGGACATCGAGCTGCCGCTGTGTCCGGTGCTGGCGCGCATGGAGCACACGGGTTTTCTCGTCGACCGCAAGGCGCTGTATGATTTCGGCGAGAGCCTCATGAGCGCCATCGAGCAGCTCCAGCAGAGCATCTGGGCGCTCGCGGGCGAGCCGTTCAACATCCAGTCACCGAAGCAGCTCGGCCACGTGCTGTTTGACCAGCTTATGCTCCCGGCCGGGAAAAAGACGAAGACTGGCTGGAGCACGAATGCTGCCGTGCTCGAAAAGCTGCGCGGCAAGCACCCGATCATCGACCAGATCCTCGATTACCGTATGCTCACAAAACTCAAATCCACGTATGCCGACGGGCTGCTCAAGGAGATCTCGGCCGACGGGCGCATCCATACGAACTTTCAGATGACCGTCACGGCGACAGGACGCCTGTCGTCCACGGAGCCGAACCTGCAGAACATCCCCGTGCGCCGCGAGCTCGGCGCGCAGATCCGCAATATGTTCGTGACCTCGCCCGGCAAGGTGCTCGTGGACGCGGACTACAGCCAGATCGAGCTGCGTCTGCTGGCGCATATTGCAAACGACGAGACCATGATCGCGGCCTTCCGCAGCGGAGAGGATATCCACGCCGTCACGGCGTCGCAGGTGTTCGGCGTGCCGCTCGACGAGGTCACGCCGCTGCAGCGCTCGCACGCCAAGGCCGTCAATTTCGGCATTGTCTATGGCATCTCGGCCTTCAGCCTCGCGCAGGACATCGGTGTGTTCCAGAGTGAGGCCAAGGCGTACATGGACAGCTATTTTGCCAAGTACCACGGCGTGCGCGAGTATATGGACCGCATCGTCGCGCAGGCCAAGGCCGACGGCTATGTCACGACGCTCTTCGGCCGCCGGCGTGATCTGCCGGAGCTCAAATCATCCAACTTCAACCTCCGCAGCTTCGGCGAGCGCGTGGCGCTCAATATGCCCATTCAGGGCACGGCGGCGGACATTATCAAAGCTGCCATGGTCCGCGTGGACGCGCGCATGCGCGCCGAAGGACTGGAGGCGCAGCTCCTGCTGCAGGTGCACGACGAGCTCATCGTCGAGTGCCCGGCTGCTGAGGCCGAGACGGTTCGCGCCATCCTCATCGAGGAGATGGAGCACGTGGTCGATTACCGTGTGCCGCTGCTCGTGGACGCGAAGATCGGCGCGAGCTGGGCGGAGGCGCACTGATGAACTACGTGATCTGCGATGCCGGGGCGGAGCACCTGCCGCAGCTTGAGATGCTGGAGCGTGCGTGCTTTTCCGCGCCGTGGACGCGCGCGCAGCTACAAAGCCAGCTGCCGGATGACCGGCACGTGTTTCTCATCGCGGCAGCGGGGGGGACGGTGCTCGGCTACGCAAACTTCCTGCACGTGCTCGACGAGGGCGACATCGGCAATGTCGCCGTCGCGCCGGAGTACCGGCGGCAGGGCGTCGCGGATGCGCTGCTCGACGCGCTGTGCGCGCGGGCGGCGGCGCTCGATCTTGCATTTTTGACGCTGGAGGTGCGCGCGTCGAACGCACCCGCCATCGCGCTGTACCGCAAGCACGGGTTTCAGACTGTCGGTCAGCGCCGAAATTACTATCAGAAGCCGGACGAGGACGCGCTCCTCATGACCTGGTTCCGGAGAGAGGCAGAGACGATATGATTATTCTTGCGATTGAATCTTCCTGTGACGAGACGGCCGTTGCCCTCGTGCGCGACGGGCGCGAGGTGTTGACCGATCAGGTTTTTTCCCAGGCCGACCTGCACGCCATTTACGGCGGCGTCGTGCCCGAGATCGCGTCGCGCTCACACGTGGAGGTCATCTCCCAGCTGGCCGACCGCGCGCTGGAGGTGACCGGCCTGACCCGCGGCGATATTGACGCTGTAGCCGTCACGTGCGCGCCGGGGCTCATCGGCGCGCTGCTCGTCGGCGTGAACTTTGCCAAGTCCGCCGCGCTCGCACTCGGGGTGCCGCTCATCCCGGTGCACCACGTCCGCGGTCACATCGCGGCTAACTACATTGCCTACCCGGAGCTGGAGCCGCCGTTCGTGTGCCTGGCCATCTCGGGCGGCAACACGCTCATCTGCGACGTGCGCGACTATACCGACCTGCGCATCCTCGGCGCCACGCGCGACGATGCGGCCGGCGAGTGCTTTGACAAGACCGCGCGTGTGCTCGGTCTGCCGTACCCTGGCGGCAAGCCCATCGACGATCTGTCCAAGACCGGAGACGACCGGAAGTACAAGCTCCCTATTGGCCACGTGGACGGCTGCCCGTATGACATGAGCTTCAGCGGCCTGAAAACGGCCGTCATCAACCTCGCCCACACGGCGGAGCAGAAGGGCGAGCCGCTCGATAAAGCGTCGCTTGCCGCGTCATTCTGCCGCGCCATGAGCGAGAGCCTTGTGCCGCGCACGATGGCGGCGGTCCGGGAGCTCGGCTATGACAAGCTCGCCGTGGCGGGCGGTGTTGCGGCCAATTCCCGCATCCGCGGCGATTTTCAGGCTGCGTGCGATGCGGCCGGCATCCGCCTGTTCGTCCCGCCGCTGAAACTCTGCGGCGACAATGCCGCCATGATCGGCTGCCAGGCGTACTACGAGTATCTGCGCGGCGCGCGCGCCGGCAGCGAACTCAACGCCTGGGCCAATATGGAGATCTCCGAGGTGCCGTTTTATGGGCGTGCATGACGGCCACCGCGCCCGCATGAAGGCGCGCTTCGTGCGCAGCGGGCTCGATAATTTCGACGACCACAGCGTGCTCGAGCTGCTGCTGTTTTATGCCGTGCCCCGGCGCGACGTCAACGAGCTCGCGCACGCACTGCTTGACCACTTCGGCACGCTTGACGCCGTCTTTGAGGCGAGCTTTGAGGACATGATGCGCGTGCCTGGTGTGGGGGAGAACGTGGCCACGCTCCTCACGCTCATCCCGCAGGTCGGCCGCCGGTACCAGATGGTCAAGCGCCGCCAGCAGACGATCCTGCGCTCGAGCGAGGACGCCGGGCACTATCTTGTGCCGCTGTATCTGTATGAGCGCACGGAGGTCGTCTACCTCCTGTGTCTGGACGCCAAGGGTGGTCTCATCAGCTGCAGGGAGGTCGGCCGCGGTGTGGTCAATGCCGCGGAAGTGTCCGTGCGCGCCATCGTGGAGACGGCCCTGTCGCAGAAGGCGGTGTCCGTCATCCTCAGCCACAACCATGTGGATGCTTATGCGCTCCCGTCGCGCGAGGATGAGCTCACGACCCGCCGCATCCGGGACGCACTTTTGCTCGTAGGAATCACGCTTGCGGATCATATCATCGTCTGCGGCGAGGATTACGTGTCGTTTGCCGATAGCGGTCTGCTCTGAATCATCACCGGCGGCACAAATCCTGCATTTTGCATGTCAAGCATTTTTTCAAATCTCTCGCGTCTGCGAGAGATTTGTGTTATGGTAACAAAATCGATGTTTGTAAAATCCACAAAGTCCGTTTCCGACGTTTCCTGATTTATGTAGAAATGAAGCAATCGATTGAAAGAACAAAGAAATTCGCGTGTTGAAAAGTCGGTTGAAAATGTTGATAACTCACAGCAAACTGAAAGACGGAAAATAATTATGTAAACGCATTGTCACGAAAATGTAAGAACTTTGACCTTCTCTGCGTGCGGGAATCCCTGAAACCACGCGTGTTTTCCGGATGGCCGTAACAGTGCAAATACTGCACAACCGACAGGAACCGAAGAAAATCGACAATTTGTGCAGGAATGCAACATTTTTTTATGCATGAAAACAAATAGTAATCACAAAACTTTTGTATTGACATCCCAGGAGACATGTGATAGAATGTGCAAGCTGTAAGAAATATGCTAGTGTAGCTCAGTCGGTAGAGCAGCTGATTCGTAATCAGCAGGTCGTGTGTTCGAGTCACATCACTAGCTCCAGAAATGCCCTGTGGTTTTGGCCGCAGGGCGTTTTTGATTCCTGCCGCTTGACGCGGCGGCGGGGGCACGGTATAATAAAGTATCCATCGAGCCGTTAGGGACGGCGCTTTTATTTTCCTGCAAATTAGATTTATCTAACCGGAATATAGGAGGTGCGGCGCAATGGCCACAGCAAAACAAAAGGAAACTTTAGCGGATACGCAGGCGACGGTGCTGCATCAGGACAGGGAGCACACGGTCTATCATCTCGATGATGCCGATGGGGAAGTGGTGCAGACGGTCTATCCGGTTTTCCCGGGTATTGAGATCGTGTATCACGACGTCCACGCTACGGTCTGCGCCATGCGGCGCGCGCAGGCACCCGGCTGCCTTGAGATCCACCACTGCCGCGAGGGGCGCATTGCCTACCCATATGGCGACGCCTGCTTCTTCCTCGCGCCGGGCGATCTGGCAATCGTGCAGCGTTCGGCGGGGGTGACTCCGGCGCGTTTTCCGACCGGGCATTATCACGGCATCACGGTATCGATCGACCCGGCGCGCGCACCGGATTGTCTGTCGTGCTTTCTCGAGGACGTCGAGGTGCGGCCGAGCGCGCTCATTGAAAAGTTCTGCGCGGACGCGGCCTGCTTCGTCACGCGCTCGTCGCAGGGCGTGGCGCACATTTTCTCTGAGCTCTATTCCGTGCCGGAGGGCATCCGCAAGGGCTATTTCAAGGTCAAGATCCTGGAGCTGCTGCTGTTTTTGAGCGCGTTCCCCGTGCAGGCGGCGCAGCCGCAGCACAGTTACCCGCAGGCGCAGGTGCAGCTTGCCGAGCAGATCGGCGCGTATCTGCTCGAGAACACGGAGCGGCGGCTGACGGTCGCGGAGCTCGCGCAGCGCTTCGGCGCCTCGGCCACGCTCATCAACAGCAGCTTCCGCGGCGTGTACGGCATGTCGCCGGCGGCGTTTCTGCGCGCGCAGAAAATGCACGGCGCGGCGCGGCTCCTGCGCCAGACCGACCGCACGGTGCTGGATATTGCCGGCCAGTTTGGGTATGATAATGGCAGCAAGTTCGCCAAAGCGTTCCGGGACGTCATCGGCGTCTCGCCCAACGCCTACCGCAGCGGCATCGACTGCGACAGCTGCGCGCCGGAGGCTCCGGCGGTCTGACGGCGGGGCGGACATCTTTTTCATTTTGGAGCCATGTTCCGATGATTTGGAGCGGATGCCGGGGGTATCATGCAGTATCATAACACCAGAAAGCAACGAAACGCGCAGCTTTTCACACATGAGTTAGACCGATTTAACCAGCAACCGCGCAGCATTGCTCACTGCGCGAAAACCGGTAAACCACCACAGACAAGGAGGCAAGCCATGTCGGAGGAAAACGTCGTACGGCTCTGCGCGCCGACACTGGCCGGGATCAAGACCGGCAGCCTGTTCCCCTGTCCGTTTGAAAACCGGGAGACTTTGCTCATGGAGATCCGCCAGTACAACCAGGTGCTGGTTCCCAAAGGACTCTGCCTCCTCCCGCTGCGATTCACGGACAAGAGCGCGCTGCTGTATCTGTACCGCCCACGCGATCTGGAGCGGGATCTGCAGGACCGGCTGGCAGCAGAGATTCTGCAGCACGCAGGCTATGTCTGCGGCAGCAGCGAGCAGTGCCTGATGAAGCTCATCGAGCGTCTGCGCGCGTACGACGAGTTCCCCCACGAGATTGGCCTGTTTCTGAGCTATCCGCCGGAAGACGTCAAAGGGTTCATCGAGCACCATGCGGCTGATTTCAAGTATGCCGGCCTCTGGAAGGTGTATGGCGACGAGCAGCGGGCGCGCGACCTCTTTGTAAAATACCAGCGATGTACGGAGATCTACTGCGAACGTCTGCACGCGGGCTCGAGCATTGCGCAGCTCGCCGTAAACGTGCAGCAGCGAAACACAGCACAAAAGGAAAGGATGTTACCATCATGAAAAAAGCAGCAGTCATCTATTGGAGCGGTACCGGCAACACCGAGGCCATGGCCAACGCCGTCCTCGAGGGCATGAAAAGTGCCGGCGCGGACGCGGTGCTCCTGACAGCCTCCGATGTGGATGCTTCCGCCGTCGGCGGATATGACGCCGTGGCGCTCGGCTGCCCGGCCATGGGCTCCGAAGTTCTGGAGGATATGGAGTTCGAGCCGATGTTCGACGGCTGCAAATCCAGCCTGAAAGGCAAACGTGTCGCCCTGTTCGGCTCCTACGGCTGGGGCGGCGGCGAGTGGATGCACAACTGGGAGCGCGACTGCCGCAGCTCCGGTATCCAGCTCGCGTGCGACAGTGTGATCTGCAACGAAGCGCCCGATGATGCGGCCCTTGCGGCCTGCCAGGCGCTCGGTAAGACGCTCGTCGATTAACTTCTTTCGATCGTACCCGGATCCCCCTCCGGTTACCGATACCAACAACAGGCATCAAGCCAAATCACCTCACCTCTCTTCTCTTCCCTATTCCCTGCAGCGGTGTGACACCACGCACTTTGCCTGTGCGTGACCGCTGACCCAACAAAGAATCGTCCGCCGGATTCCCCTCCGGGCGGACGATTTTTTTGCCGCCGGCCGTCAGCGGCGCTCGAGCGGGAGAAAAGCAAAAGCAGCGCCCTGCGTAGGAGCGGTATCCTACGCAGGGCGCTGCTTTTTTGGCGCAGGGGAGAGCATTTAGGGACGCGCGGCGTCAGAAATGCCCAGTACAGAAGCGGCGAGGTATTTGCCGCTCGCGGTTTTCATGATCGTGTCCAGAAAATGCACGATGCTCTCCTTACCGTATCCGTTCTCGGATGCGTTTGCGATGTAGTCCGCCTCAATGAGGATCTGGTAGTCCATGCCGCAGATATTCTGCAGCGTGTGGTGATGCCCCACAAGATAGGCCACACGCGCGATCTGTGCCTCCGTCATGCCGGTGCCGGCGAGAAAGGCGCGCACCAGCACGGCACCCTCCTGCTCCTGATACTTGCCGTTGGTGTTGCCGTATTTCTCGCGGCAGAGCGGGCAGGCAATATCGTGCGTGATGGCGGCGACTTCCAGAAGGTATTGTGTCTCCGCGTCCAGCCCCTCCAGTTCGCCGATCGTTCGGGCGTAGGCCCAGACGCGCAGGAGATGGTCAATATCGTGGATGTTGCCGTTGGATGCGGCGATCATTTTGTTCAGAATCTGTGCGATGGTCATGGGATGCCTCCGTTAGCTGTTAGTTAAAATGCCCGTCGTTGGCGGCGAAGAGCCGCGCGCACTGGGCGCGCAGCGCTGCGTGCTCGGGCGCGGAGAGCGCCGGGTCGGCGGCGAGCACTGCACGGGCCGCGTCGCGCGCGTCGTTGACGGCGGTCATGTTCGTGCCGAGGTCGGCGATGTGCAGCGCCGGCAGGCCGTGCTGCCGGTTGCCGAAAAAGTCACCCGGCCCGCGCTGGCGCAGGTCGGCCTCCGCGATCTGAAAGCCGTCGGCCGTGTCGCACAGCACCTTCAGCCGCGCGCGCGCTTCCTCCGTGTGCGCGTCCGACACGAGCACGCAGTACGACTGAAACGGCCCGCGCCCGATGCGCCCACGCAGCTGGTGCAGCTGCGAGAGTCCGAAGCGCTCGGCGTTTTCGATGATCATGAGCGCCGCGTTCGGCACGTCCACGCCGACCTCGATGACTGTCGTTGAGACGAGGATGTCCGTCTCCCCGGCGGCGAAGGCGGCCATGCACGCATCTTTGTCCCTGGCCTTCATGCGGCCGTGGATGCAGGCCACGCGGTGCTGCGGGAACGTCCGCTGCAGGGCCTGCGCGTGCTCCTCAGCGGACTTGAGATCGGACGGGACGTCGTCCGTCTCCTCCACCTTCGGGCAGACGACGAACACTTGCCGCCCCTCGCCGATGAGCTTGTCGATGAAGGCGTTGAGCCGCGCGCGGTAACGCTCGTCCACGCACACGGTCTGCACCGGCTGGCGGCCGGGCGGCAGCTCGTCGATGATCGACACGTCCAGATCACCGTACACCAGCAGCGCCAGCGTGCGCGGGATGGGTGTCGCGCTCATGACGAGCGTGTGCGGCTGCTCACCCTTGCGCACGAGTGCGGCGCGCTGCTCGACGCCGAAGCGGTGCTGCTCGTCCGTGATGACGAGGCCGAGGCGGAAAAACGTCACCGAGTCGCTGATGAGCGCGTGCGTGCCGACGACGACGTCGAGCAGACCGCCGGCGAGCGCTTCTTTTATCACGCGTTTTTGCCGCGCGGTCATTGCGCCCGTCAGGCGTCCAACGCGGATGCCGAACGGCTCGAGCAGCGTGCGCAGCGTGTGCTCGTGCTGCTCGGTGAGGATCTCGGTCGGCGCCATGAAAGCACTCTGACAGTCGTTTTCGTGCGCAAACCAGATGCACGCCGCGGCGACGAGTGTCTTGCCGGAGCCGACGTCGCCCTGCACGAGGCGGCTCATCGGCACGCCAGAGGTCATGTCCTGCACGGCGGCAGCAACGGCGCGCCGCTGCGCCCCGGTGGGCGAGAAGGGGAGCGTGCGGTAAAATGTCTCGAGATCAGCATTTTGCATACGGATGCCGCCCTCAGCGCGCCGCTGCGAGCGGATGCGCGCCATGGCGGTCGAGAGCACGAACAGCTCCTCGAACACCAGCCGCTTGCGCGCCGTGTCGAGCGCCTGTGCGTCGGCCGGTTGATGGATGTTCTGCAGGGCATAGTCCTGCTGCGCGAGCCGGTAGGCGCGCGCGATGTCCGCCGGGATCACGTCCTGCATCTGCCCGATGCAGGCGTGCAGCGCGGGCGTCATGGCCTTGCGGATGTCGTTTTGCGTCACGCCGGTCGTCAGCGGGTAAACGGGGTAAAAGCAGTTGGTCACGCTGCCGCAGCGTGCTGCCTGCTCGCAGACGGGATTTGTCATCGTTTTGCGAAAGCCGTTGGCCTCCACCTTGCCGTAGAAGATGTACGTTTCGCCCGCGTGCAGACTATTCTTACGGTAGGGCTGGTTGAAGTAGGTCGCGTCCAGCGCGCCGGTGTCGTCCACGATGCGCACCTTGACCAGCGTGAGCCCGCTGCGGACATACTGTGCGCGCGGCTCGGCCGCGACCGCGGCGCGGATGCACACGGCCTCGCCGGGCTGCGCGTCCGCAATCGTGCGAAACTGCGTCCGGTCCTCGTACCGCCGGGGGTACAGGCCCGCCAGGTCGCGCAGCGTCGCCACGCCGAGCTTTTGGAATGCCTGCGCTTTCTTCGGCCCGATGCCGACCAGCGCTTCGAGCGGGGTATCCGGTGTGTAGGTCATGTGCATCCCTCCTGTGCGCCGCATTTCCAGCGCCAGAGCCGCGCCTGGTCCTCGGGCGCGGCATAGCCGATGCCGACGCGGGTGTCGGTTTCGAGCGCGAAGCGCAGCCCGTCGTCCTCGATCCAGAGCTCCGGACAGGCCGTGATGTCACCGTCGTTGAACGCTTTGTCGATCTGCAGGCGCTTGGTCAGCTTGCCGGGGCCATTGGCGCCGTCCGCGCACGCGCGGATGAGCACGGCCTGCGGCTCGTCCACGTGCCCGGTCACGATGTTGAGCATCCAGTGCATGCCGTAGCAGAGGTAGACGTAGATCGTGCCGCCGTCGTGATAGAGCACCTCCGTGCGCTTTGTCCGGCCGTGGCAGGCGTGACAGGCGGTGTCCTGCGCGCCGCGGTAGGCCTCCGTCTCCGTGATGCGCGCACGCAGCAGCGTGCCGTCCGGCAGCCGGCGCACCAGGATGCGCCCAACCAAGTCCGGCGCGACGCAGAGCACGTCGCGCCGGAAAAATTCCCGATCTTGCAGTTTCATGTTTCTCAGCTCTCATACTGGACGACATAGTTGTCGCCGTTGGGGGTGAATTTTCCGTACAGGCCGTTGGTGAGCACCACGTGGCCGTCGGACTTGACGAGCACCATCTCAAACCCGCCGTAGGTGCGCCAGTAGTTGAGCGCCGCCTGCGGTCCGAGCACGAACATCGCGGTCGACAGGCAGTCGGCCAGCGTGCCGTCCTCGCACACGATCGTCACGGACAGCAGGCCGTTATTCACCGGCCGCCCGGTCTTGGGGGAGAGGATGTGGTGGTATTTCTGCCCACCCTCGGTGAAAAAGCGCTGGTAGCTGCCGGAGGTGATGACGGCCGTCTCGCCCACGGTGAGGTAGCCGAGATAGCTGCCGGTATCGTTCGGGTCCTGCACGGCGATGTTCCAGTCGCTGCCGTCCGGCTTTTTGCCGAGCGTCTGCACGTTGCCGCCGAGGGACACTACACCGCTCGTGACACCGGCGGCGCGCATGGCCTGAATGGCATAGTCCGACGCGCAGCCCTTGGCCACGGCGCCGAAGCTCAGCGACATGTCTGCCGGCATGGTCACGAGATAATTCGCACTGTCGTCTGTGGCGGCGAGCTGCACCTTGCTCATGTCCACGCATGGGAGCAGACGCTCGATCTCCGCGTCCGACGGGACGCGGTAGTTCTGGTCGATGAAGCCCCAGAGCTTGCTCAGGGGGTAGGTCGTCAGGTCGAGCGCACCGTCCGAGCGCTCGTACACGGTCTGCGCCGTGCGCAGCATTTTGGCGATCTGCTCGTTGACGACGACGGAGCTGCCCATGGCATGGTTGATCTCGTAGGTCTTGCTGCGCTCGTTTTCCGGGTCGAGCAGCGTGTCCATACTGTTGATGATGCTGATGGCGGCACTGATGCCGTCGTCTGCTTTCTTGCCGTAGGCGGTCAGGTCCATGACGGTGTCCATGGCGAAGATCTGCTGTGTGGTGCTTTTTGCCTCGCCGCAGGCGCTCAGCGGCAGCACGAGCGCGCAGCACAGCAGCAGCGCGAGCAGGCGGGTATGCAGACGTTTATGGTTCATAGAGGGTGTGTCCTTCCAATACAGGTTTCTTTCTGCCAGTATAGCATATCCGCCGCCAAATGGGAACAGAAAATCCTGCTTTACATTTTGCCCGGACTTTGCTATAATATCTCCTGCTGAATATGCGCCCGTAGCTCAGCTGGATAGAGTGACAGACTCCGACTCTGTAGGCCAGCGGTTCGAATCCGCTCGGGCGTACCACGAAAAAACCTGCCGTGAGGCAGGTTTTTTGCTGTGCGCCGCGGATTCGAGGTTTATCCCCGAAAGGGGAAATCCGCTCGGGCGTACCACGAAAAAACCTGTCGTGAGGCAGGTTTTTGGGCTTTTAAGATGCAGAATTTTAAGATACAGCAAAAAAACAGGTCGACGTATGGTATTTTGCTGATTTTTGCACTTGACTTCCGGCGTGGTTGACCTATAATGATACGCGAACATGAACACTGTTCAAGTTGAGGTGCTTGTATGAACGCAGCGGTCACATCCAAAGAGGAGATCCTGAAAACCAGCCGGGAGCTGATCCGGCAGCAGGGATGGTCCACGGTCAGCATCCGCGCGGTCGCCGCGGCCTGCGGCGTGTCGGTGGGCTCGATCTATAATTACTTTGATTCCAAGGCGGCGCTGATGAGCGAAACGATCGGCAGCGTCTGGCAGGAGATCTTCCACCGTCCGGATGATGCGGATGTGTTTCGGGACGTGCAGACGTGCATCACTTGGATATACACGCGCATTGCCTACGGCTGCGAGCAATACCCCGGCTTTTTCACCCTGCACTCCATCGGTTTCCTGCGCGACGAGCGGCCCGACGGCAAGCGGCGTATGCAGCAGACGTGGGGACATATCTTAACGGGGCTGTGTTCGGTGCTCAAGCGCGACGCCCGCGTCCGTCCGGACGCTTTTACGGACGCCTTCACCGCGGAGCAGTTTGCGGATGTGCTCTTTTCGCAGATGCTCTCGGCCATGCTGCGGCAGGACTATGATCCCACCACCGTGTTGGAGATCGTGCGCAGAACGCTGTATTAAATCCAAAAGCCCGCCTTGCGGCGGGCGATCGCAAACCACAAAGTGAACGTTGTTCACATAGAAAGGTCAAATGTCATGAAAGTCAAACGCAACACACTGCTGCTCATCGCCTGCCTTGTGTGGGGGGGGCGGCGGGCTTTAACATCCTGCGCCTCGGGGTGCTGGCTTATCCCGCCTATCTGAGTGTGCTGAATTTCGTGCTGTCAGCACTGGTCTTTGCCGTGTTCCAGTATTTCATATTCGGCAGACTGGTCAAAAAGCACACTGCCCGCATCACGGGCTATGAGGAGGAGCGCCATTTCTTCCTCAAGTTCTTCGACGTGAAGTCCTTTATCATCATGGCCGTGATGATGAGCGGCGGCATCTGGCTGCGCTCGAGCGGCCTCGCGCCGGATCGCTTCATCGCGGTGTTCTATACCGGCCTCGGCGCTTCGCTGCTGACGGCTGGCATTCGCTTCGGTTATCAGTTCGTCAAGGCGGTCATTGCCGCCGGCGAAGAGAAAACAGCATTCCAAGACGAAAAAGGAGACTAATCTATGCAGGCAATTGTTGAAACGCTTTTTGATGCTGCCTATCTGATCACAGTCATCACGATCGGCATCCTCATGATCCGCCGCAGCAAGGGCAACGTTCAGTACACGCTCTTCGGCTGGATGGCCGTTGTGCTCGGTGCGGGCGATTCGTTCCACCTGATCCCGCGCGCGCTGGCGCTGTGCACCACCGGCCTTGAGAGCTACACCTTCGCGCTCGGCCTCGGCAAGTGGATCACCTCCGTCACGATGACGGTGTTTTATGTGCTGCTCTACTATGTCTGGCGCAAACGCTATCAGATCGAGGGCAAGCGCGGTCTGACCGTCGCCATGTATGTTCTGGCTGCCGCGCGCGTCGTGCTGTGCATGATGCCGCAGAACCGGTGGCTGACCGGCGGCGCACCGCTCGCGTGGGGCATCTACCGCAACATCCCGTTTGCGCTGATCGGTCTGCTCGTGATCGTGCTGTTTTTCCGCAGCGCAAAGGCGCAGGATGACCGGGCTTTTCGCTGGATGTGGCTGACCATCGTGCTGAGCTTCGGCTTCTATATCCCGGTGGTGCTGTGGGCGGATGTCGTGCCGATGATCGGCATGCTCATGATCCCCAAGACCTGCGCCTATGTGTGGACGGTACTCATCGGCTACAAGGCCATGAAAAACGATTGCGGCAGCGCAAACTGAGCGCCGCAGGAAAAATATGTACCCCCGTGCCTCGGCGTCATGCTCAGAGGCACGGGGGTTTTCTATGTAGCGGGTTCTTAAGAAAAACATTCCATTTTGAACGCGAAAAATGCGCCTCAGAGTGAACTCTGAGGCGCTTGCGTATCTGGACTGCTGTAAGGGAGGATTACAGCAATGCCTGATCGGTGACGGCGCGGCCGGCGATGCGTCCATAGAACAGGGCGCTGCCAATCGACGTGCCGCAGGTCGGGTACTGTGTGCCGTACATGCCGGTGCCGGCAACTTCGCCCGCGGCGTACAGGTGCGGGATCACGGAGCCGTCAGGCTTCATGACGCGCGCGGAGACGTCCGTCTCCAGACCGCCGAACGTGACGGTCACGCACGGGTGCATGCGCAGCGCGACGAACTTGGGTCCCTTGATCGGGTGCAGGAACTCGGCAGGCTTGCCGAAGTCCTCGTCAACACCCTTTTCGACCAGCTCGCAGTAGCGGTCATAGGTCGCCTGCAGCGTTGCCGGGTCGCAGCCCATCTTTTTGGCCAGCCCCTCGATGGAGGAGGCGCAGGGATCCTTGGACTTGCCGGCGACCGCGGCCTTGTAGCCGTACTGCACGCCGCCGTAGGGCTCCTTGCCGCTGGTGATGTACCAGCCGCAGTTGCTGCCGGAGCGGGCGATGGCGTCGCTGACCGTGTACTGATAGCTCCATTCATTGACGACGCGCTCACCGCGGTCATTGACGATGAGGCCGGACTCGTCGTTGATGCCGATGCCGCAGGTCAGGCTCGTGTACACGACCTGCACGGCCGGGTGCTCGTAGTTGAGCGCGCCGATCTTCTCGGCGGCCGTCAGACCGTCGCCGACGTTGCCGTGCGGCACGTTGCTGAAGTAGTGCGCGGCGGGGTAGCGCGCAATCATTTCCTTGTTGCGGGCATAGCCGCCGGTCGCGAGGATGACGCCCTTTCTCGCGTAGAGCGTGAGCTTGGCGCCGCCCTTGCGCGTGCACGTCACACCGGTGACGACGCCCGCCTCGTCCGTGAGGATCTCGTTCATGGCGGTGTCGTAGATGATCTCGCCGCCGAGGTCGTTTTCATAGTACAGCGTCAGGGGCGTGGAGATCTCGCCGCCCTCGCCGTTGGTCTGTCCGCCGCCGCCGGGGGAGTTGTGCACGCGCCACGGCTGCAGACTGACGTGGATGGGCTCGACGTCGAGCACGTCAAAGTGCGTTTTGAGCACGCCGTCTTTTTCCACAGGCTTGGACAGCGGCTCCCACGGCTGCGCGAGGACTTCCGCGGGGTCGCCCTTCACGGTCGCCTCGATGGAGGTGAGCCAGTCGAGCGTCTGGTTGAGGTGATCGACCAGGTAGCGGTTTTTCGACGCGTCCATGAACTTGCCGTTGCGGTTGCCGACGTCCATGAGGTAGTCATAGACCATGTCCTTCGTGTCGTACAGGCCCTGCTTTTTCTGCCACTTCGTGCCGGCGCCGAGGAGCTTGCCGCCGCTTCTCGCGGTGGCGCCGCCGGTGATGCCCTGCTTTTCGACGATGACGACGTCCGCACCGGCCAGCTTCGCCTCAATGGCTGCGGCCAGGCCGCCTGCGCCCGCACCGCACACGACCACGTCGACTGTGCGCACTTCGTCCTGATATTCCGGCGCCTCCGGGGCGGGAGCGGCCTTGAGCGCGGCAATGTCCTCCTTGGACGCACCGGCGGCTTTGAGCGCTGCCGCCGTCGCATCGAGGATGGCGGTGCACGTCAGATCCGCGCCGTCGACCGTGGGGATGTTCAGCGACTGGTATTCCACGATCAGCTTGGGGAAACGCTCCATCGGCGTCGTGTTCAGGCCCCAGGCGATGCCGCGGTATTCCTTGTGCTGCGTCACTTTTACGGATTCGATCTTATTTTCCGATACCGTCACGTTGACGATGAGCTTGCCGCCGTAGCCGCGGCCGGTGCCCTCGTAGGTTCCGGGATTGTAGCTCGCCATATTTGAAGCCTCCGTTTTCGTTTCGATACTGTCTTACAGATCCAGCTTTTCGGCCTGATCGTCTCTCCAGAAGAACTGCCAGTCCTTGAGGTGCCACTGCAGCGCCGTCTCGCGCGGGTCCATGGTCGCGGTCACGCCCTTGGCGTACATGTCGTCGATCTGCGCTTCCGTGTAGCCGAGGAACTCCAGCACCTCGCGGCTGTGCTCGCCGAACGTCGGCGCGGAGGCGACGATCTGGGCGGGGTTCTTCTTGAACTTGTTCGTGATGCCGATGCCCTTCATCTCGCCGTAGACGCTGTCGGTCCAGGTGGCGATGTCGTTGCGGGCGGCGTACTGCGCGCTCTTTTCGATGTCCGCGGGTCCGAAGGCCTTCTGGTTCGGGATGCCGGCCTTGTTCATGATGGCCTCGACCTCATCCACGGTGCGCTCGGCGCAGAACTTCGTGATGGCCGCCTCGATGCGCTGGCCGCGCGGCAGGGACTTGAGCGAGCCCGTCATGCCCTCGGGGAAGTCGGGGTCCGTGCCGTCGCCCGGCGTGGGCAGGCCGACGAGCGGATAGCCCTTTTTCGTGTTGCCGGCGCCGACCATGCCGATGAAGATGGTGCCGCCGTCCTTGCAGTCGTAGAACGAGAAGCCGGCTGCGATGTCGCTGACGTTGCCGGTGCGGTACTTGACCGGCTCGCCCGGGCCGGGGTAGCCCTTGTTGAACCACTCGGCCGGGTAGCTGCCCAGCAGGCGGAACATCGTCTCATACTGCGACACGTCGCACGCGTCGCCCTCGCCGGTGATGCGGGCGTTGGTCATGATGGACAGCGCACAGATGCAGGCGTTGTAGGCGGTGGCATAGTCGGACAGGTACGGGTTGACCTTCAGCGGGGGAGACGTGGGGCTCGTGCCGTTCATGTACATGTAGCCGCCCATGGCCTGGCCGGAGACGTCGTAGGCCGCCTTGTTCTTGTCCGGTCCGGTCTGGCCGTAGCCGGAGACGTGGACGATGGCGAGCTTGCGGTTGATCTTCCACATATGCTCGTCGCTCAGGCCGTTTTTGGCATAGGTGCCGGGGCGGCCGGACTCGATCCAGATGTCCGCCCATGCGATCAGCTTTTCGAGCACCTCTTTGCCCTTGGCGGTGCGGGTGTTGAGCGTGATGGAGTACGTGTTGCGGTGATCCTGCGAGTAGCCGTAGTTGCCGCGGGTCTGGCAGGGCATGTTCGGGGACTCGACCTGCACGACCTGCGCGCCCATCTCGGCCATGATGCTCGCGGCGAAGGGGCCTGCGATGTTCGTGCCCGTCATGAGCACTTTCACACTCGAGAGCACGCCGAACTTCGGGAACTGGCCGAACGGCATATGCGTGCCGTAATAATCTTTATAATGCGTCGACATAGTTATGTTTCCTTTCTCAGCGCGTTGCGGGGAAGCGGTTACATGTTGAGCCAGCCGGCGTCCACCTTCAGCTCCGCACCGGAGATGTAGCGCGCGGCGACGTCGTCTGCGAGATAGGCGATGGCGTTGGCGCAGTCTTTCGGCTTGCCGAGCATGGGCTTTTTCTCGCCGGGCTTCGTAATGGTGTGCAGCGGAGCCGCCTTGCCGGCGCGCATCTGCCACTCGAGGATGCCGATGCCCTTTTCGCGCGGCACCTTGTTGATCTCGGTGAGGATGTTCGCGGGCTCGATGCAGTTGCAGCGGATGCCGCGCTCGAAGAACGAAGCGGAGATGTTGCGCGTCAGGCCGAGCACGGCGTGCTTGGTCATGACGTACATCGCGCCGCCCTTCAGGCCGCGCAGAGAGGCGGCCGAGGCCACGTTGACGATATTGGCCGGGGTGCCCTGCTCGAGGAAGATCTTGATGGCGCGCTGGCAGCACAGGTACACGGCGCGCTGGTTGGTCTCGTAGATCATGTCATAGACTTCCTGCGGGGTTTCGTGAATGGGGAGCTGACCGTCGAGCATACCGGCGTTGTTGACCAGAATGTCCAGGTGGCCGAATTCCTTGAGACAGGTGTCGAACATGGCGTCGATCTGCGCCGGATCGCGCACGTCCGTCTTGACCGGCAGGATGACGCCGGGGGCGTTCTCCGCCGCGACTTTGTCGCGCAGGTCTTCCAGCCGCTTCAGGCGGCGCGCCGCGGCGACGACCTTGGCGCCCTCCATGGCGAACAGCCGCGCGGTGGAGCGGCCGATTCCGGAGCTCGCGCCGGTCACGATGACGACTTTGCCTTCAAAACGCATCTTTTCCATGGTATTTGTCCTCCTTGCGGAACTTGATTTTTGACCCATGAGCGGGTGTATGTTTTCGTGTGTGTGGCTGGATACACATCTTGTTAAAATTATATTATTTTTATAGAGTGCAGTCCAATATCGTTTTATGACCTTGTCAGAAGAAAAAGTTATGGATATAATAAAGGAAAGCAATGTTTCGCTGCTGAGCGTTGCTTATTCGACAAGGAGTGTGGAAACTGTGAGCATTCAGCGCCTTCCGGTGTTCTTATCGGCTGCAGAGCACCTCAATTTTACCCGCGCCGCCGAGGAGCAGTGCATCTCGCAGACGGCCGTCAGCCAGCAGATCAAGCTGCTCGAGCAGGAACTCGGCTATGCGCTGTTTGTGCGCGGCAAGCGCGGCGTGAGCCTGACGCCGGCGGGCGAGGTGTTCTACCGGCAGTGCAAGCAGCTCATGATCCGCTACAACGACGCCGCGGCGCAGGGCAAGAAGATCGCGCTCGGCAATGCGACGGATCTGCGCATCGGCTACGCCGGGGCCTATGAGCTGTGGACCATCGTTTCGCAGATCCGCAAATATCACCGCCAGCATCCGGAGGCGGAGATCGAGTTTCAGCTCGGCAGCAACCAGAGCCTGCTCGACGCGCTGGCCGAAGGGCAGCTGGACATGGCTGTGCTCTCCGGCTTTGGCGTGGAGCTCGGCAAGGGGCTTGACAGCCGCGTCACGCTCTCGGATCCGTGCATGGCCATGATCAGCGCCGCGCACCCGCTGGCTGCAAAGCAGACGATCCATCCGCGCGACCTCAAGGGGATGCCGATCGTGCTCAACCGTGCACAGGACAGTCAGCCCTCGGCGGGGCTGATTGCGGGCATGTATGCCAACATGGGCCTGCGGGACAATAAGCGCATGTACGCCGACGATTTTTACAGCATTGCCCTCATCATCAACACCGGCATTGCCTTCAGCATCATGCCGGCGAGCGTCGCCTGCTGGGGGATCGAGGGCGTTGTGTTTCGCCCCGTGCAGGGGTTCAAGGCGAAGGCGCGCACGCTGCTGGTCTATCCGCGCGGCTCGCAGGACACGGGCATCCGGTCGTTCGTGTCGCTCATCAAGCCCAAGCGCTGAACCGGAAAAAAGAATTTGCCCCCGCGCGGCATAGCCGCGCGGGGGCAAATGCGATTTTGAGTTTTATGTCTGTGTTTGCTCGAGCGCGAGATAGCGCGCGAGTGCGTCCTGCCAGTCCGGCAGGGGGGCAAAGCCGGATCCGGCCAGCTTTCCGGTGTCCAGCCGGCTGCTGTGCGGCCGCGCAGCAAGGCTCCGGCCGTATTCCTCCGTCGTGACCGGCAGCACGGTCACGGGGATGCCGGCTGCGCGGAAAATGGCACAGGCAAAGTCATACCAGCTCACGCAGCCGCCGCTGTTGACCGCGTTGTAGCGGCCGTAACGATCGGTCTCGACCATGTCGGCGAGCAGCCGCGCGAGGTCGGGCGCGTAGGTCGGCGTGCCGATCTGGTCGCTGACGACGCGCAGCGCGTCGTGTGTCCGGCTCAGCTGCAGCATGGTGCGCACGAAGTTTTTGCCGCCCGCGCCGTAGACCCATGATGTGCGCACGATGAAGTACCGCTCGAGCGTTTCCGCCACCGCGTGCTCACCGGCGAGCTTGCTCTGCCCGTAGACATTCAGCGGCGCGAAGTGCGTGCAGTCGGCGGGGTAGGGGGCAGTGTCCGTCCCGTCAAAGACGTAGTCCGTCGTGATGTAGATCATCTTGCAGTCCGTGCCGCGGCAGGCCTCGGCCACGTTTTTCGTGCCGCCGGCGTTGATGGCGAACACCTGCTCCCGATTTTCCGGCAGCTCTGCGCCGTCCACGTCCGTCCAGGCGGCGCAGTGGATGACGGCGTCCGGCTGCGTGTCCGTGATGAGCGCCTGCACGGCCTGTGGGTCGCAGAGATCGGCCTGCGCATACACGGTCGCGTCCGCACAGCGGGGCTGCGGCGCGCGCCCGGTCGCAATGCAGGTATGGCCGCGCCGCAGGACCTCCTCCGTGACGGCGCTGCCGAGCAGGCCATTGGCGCCCGTGACGAGTATTTTCATAGGCTCACCTCCGCAGCGTGCGCCGCGTCACAGCTCAATGCCGAGCGCGCGCAGCGCCGGCCAGTGTTGATCTTTTTCGCTGAGGATGGGCGCGTCCTGCCCCGGCCAGACGATGCCGATGTCCGTATCGTCCCAGCGGATGCCGCCCTCGTCCTCGGGGTGGTAGACATCGTCGCACTTGTAGGCAAAGACGGCCTGCTCGCTCAGCACCTGAAACCCGTGCGCGAAGCCGCGCGGGATATAGAGCTGGCGGCGGTTGTCCGCGCTGAGCAGCACGCCGACCCAGCGGCCGTAGGTCGCGCTGCCGCGGCGCAGGTCGACGGCGACGTCGAAGATCTCGCCGCAGATCGCGCGCACGAGTTTTGCCTGCTGGTGCTGCTTTTGAAAGTGCAGCCCGCGCAGCACGCCGCGGCACGAGCCGGACTGATTGTCCTGCACGAATGTGTCCCGGATGCCGGCGGCCGCAAAGTCGGCGGCCTTGTAGGTCTCCATGAAGTACCCGCGCGCGTCGCCGTATGCTTTGACGTCCACGATCTGCACGCCGGGAATGTCCGTGGGCGTAAACGTGAAGTTGCTCATGGCTTTTTTACCGTCTCGTAGGCGTACTGCGCCGGGTCGCCGTAAAAGTCGAGCAGCAAGTGCGCAAACTTGTCGTGCACGCCGTGCTTGGCCGGTGCCTGCACGATGTTCATACCCGGGTTGTGATTGCCCTCGATGAGCTCCAGCTTGCCGCCGGGCAGAATGGCCACGTCCCAGCCGACGACGCGCAGGCACGGCAGCGTCTGCGCGGCACTGCGGCAGAAGGCGCAGATCTCCTCCCACTGCGGGATGGGCGTGCCGCGAAAGCGCACACCGGTCATCGGGTGCAGGATGTAGCTGTTGCCGTGCTCGTCGAGCCCGTCGGTCATGATGACGCCGGTGGCCGGGTCAATCTCGCAGAAGATGCCGCCGCCGTGGGCGTTGTCGACGTGCAGGCCGTTATTGCCCACGCGCAGGCCCGCACCAAAGACCTCAAAGCGCTCGCCGCGGCGGAACGTGATCACGCGCAGCGTGTTGAGCGACTCCGGGTGAAAGTGCGCGAGCGATGCATCGGAACGGATGAATTCCTCGGCCAGATACTTGCCCGCGCACAGTTCATCAAACAGCGCCTGCCGGTCGGATGCTGCGTCCCACTCGGCCTCCGTCAGCTTGCGAAAGCCGATGCCCCAGCTCGAATACTGCGGCTTGAGCGCGATGCTGTGGTATTGGTGCACGAAGGCGTCAAACGCCGCAAGATCGCTCTCCGGCAGGTATAGCCAGCCGCGGCTGACAAACTGCGTGAAGTTTTTCAGAAACGTTACCTTGCTCTTGAGGTACGGCTCGGCGGCGCTGTTGTACGGCCGCATGAGCAGGGTCGCCTCCACGTCAGTCAGATACTGCTTTTGCTGCGCGGTCGTCAGGCCGTAGAAGCCGAAGATCATGTACTCGGACATGGACACGCGCTTTTCGGGGTTGCTGCGCCGTACCTTGAGGTAGTCGTGAAAGAGCTGCTCGGCGGTGAAGCCCTCCGGCAGTTCGCGGACGCCCTGGATATAGCCGCGCCAGCGCTTGTGCAGCACGGGGTAGGCGCGGAGATTTTTGACCAGTTTATTTTCAGTGAGGATGTTCTTCATCGGTTTCACCTGCACAGTCCCGGAGCAGCGGATATTTGCCCACTCCGTCGAATTGAATGATGTTGCCGCCCGGCCAGTGCCAGTTGCCCTCAATGAGCTCCGGCCCGTCGGGCGTGACGGCGATGTCCCAGCCGACGTAGCCCATGCCGGGCACGCGGTCCATGGCCCGGTGCACGCACGCTGTAAGTTCCGGCCAGAACGGGACCAGGAATCCGGGCAGGTACGCGCCCGATGCCGGGTGGCGGGTATAATCGCACAGATCGGTGTTGCTGCGTCCCGGGCCGGAGACGCGGCCGGATGCGAGCTCCAGCGGGTAGGCGATACCGCCGGTGTGGAAGTTATCGGTCGCGGCGCCTTTGCCGCCGCACTTGAGGCACGCGCCGATGAGCCGGACGCGGCCGTCACGGTCGCGCGCGGCGTTGACGCGCACACTGTTGACGCACCCGGGGCTGAGCGCCTCGAGTGCGGGGTGCTGCCGGATGGGCGCCTCGAGCAGCAGCCGCTGCGCGCGGCAGTCATCGTAAAACGCGGCGCGGTCAGGGATGGCGGCGCTGCGGCAGCGCTCGATACCGCGGCCCATCGTGCCGCTGACCGGCTTGAGAAAGAACGTGGCGTTGTGATCGAGAAAGGCGTTGAAAGCGGCAAAGTCCGCCTCCGGCGCGTAGACGTGTGACCGCCGGACATCGGGCGCGAACACTGTGAGAAAGCGCGCCTTGTTCGCGAGCGCTTCCTTTTCCGCCGCCGCAGCATTGCGGTTGAGCGCCCGGTCGAGCGCGCCGGAGCGGCCCGACGTGAGGAAGGCCGCGCGCTGCCAGTCCGGCAGGTCAAAAAACCGGAGCACGAAGTAGTTTTCCGGCGATGCGCCGTGCCGCACGCTACACCACAGCGCGTCGAGCAGATAGCCCGTCCGGCTGCCGCCGTGCTGCGCGCGCAGGCGCGTACACATGCGGTAGTTTTTTTTCAGTGCGTTCCAGCGGGACATGGCTTAGCGCCCCTCTCTGCATCGTCCAGAATGGTCCGGATGTTGTCCCGGCCGAGCCGCTCGATCGTGCGGCCCTGTGCGCGCAGGTCACACCCGAGCGCCGCCGAGGCGATCTCGATCAGCGACGAGCACACCGGCGTCGGCACGCCCAGCGCCGCGCCCAGCGACTCCAGCAGGCCGAGTCCCTGCGGCACGTCCTCCGTGATGTAGCGCGAGCGCACATTCAGCGGCCCCTTTGCCCGCTCCGGCATGGCGGCGTAGGCGAAAAAGACCTCCTTCGCGTCGCGCGCATCGTCGAGACTGTTGCGGAATTTGCACGCCTCGACATACGGCACCGGGTCACAGCCGAGCCGCTCGAGCACGCGCATTTTCTCGCCGTCGAGCGCCTCGAGCAGGTTCCAGACCGATGGCGTGAACACTTCGTGATACATGCAGTAATCGCCGTGCGTGGCCTCAATGCGCGGGATGCTCATCACGGCGCCGACCGTGTGTACGATCATATTCGGGTTGTGCAGCGCGGCCTCGGCCACGCTCTTGAGATACACAAACGGCGTGCCCAGCCGGTCGAGCACCTCCCGGGCTGCCGGGAGCGCGCTGTGCGGGTAGATGCCGATGGGGTTGCGCACGTTGCGGAAGCCCACCTGAAACTCCCCGGGTGCGCCGATGCGCCCGTCGATGAAGTTGCTCTCCGCCTCGGCGAGGATCACGCCGTCAGCCGGGTGCAGCCCCAGCGCGTAGGCAGTGGAGAGGTAGCCCGGCACCATCAGCAGGATCTGCCCCGGCGTCAGAAACGGCACGACGCGCCGCAGTACGTCCGGGTGATACCCTGTCTGCGTGCACAGGAGCACGACGTCTTTTGCCCGGACGTCAGCCACGTCGCGCGACAGATGCGCGATGACGCAGTCGGTCTCCTTGCCGAAATCATGGATGCGCATCCGGCCGCCGCCGGCGCACAGATGCGCAAAGTTATCGTCATGCAGACTGTGCGAGGTCTTGATGAGCGTGACCTCGTGGCCGCGCGCGGCGTAATCGGATGCGAGCGCGCAGCCGCTGTTGCCAGCGCCGAGAATGGCAATGTTCATAGCGTTTCCTCCATCATGCGGCCAAAGCGCAGGTCGGTCTCCGGCAGACGCTTGTTGTCCAGCGCGGCCGCCGGGGTGAATGTCAGCTCGCCGAAGCGCACGCCGCGCGGCGTGAGGTACAGGTCCACGCGCACAAAGTCAAACGGCTTGCTCAACCGGTCGGCAATGGCGAAGGCCTCGTCCAGCCCTGCCGGTTTCGGCAGCGTGAAGCCCTCGGGCGCGGCCTGCGAGTCGCGGTTGATGCGCAGGAGCCGAAAGTCCCGGTCGAAGAAATAAAACTTCGGCCAGCCCTCGTCGCGCCCCACGCAGAGCATAACACAATCTGCCCGGCCGTGGAAGCAGTAAAATTTATAGTCCTCCGGCAATGAACCATCTGCATCACCGATGTATTCCTCCACAAGCAGCTTCTTTTCCACGTGGCGGTACTGGAGCTCGGAGTAGTACGCCCAGAACGGTTCGCGCCCCCAGGCGCGCAGCTGCTTTTCGGCAGCGGCCGTGTCGAGCGCACCTTTCTCCGTGCAGATGAGGTTGTAGCCGCAGCCGAAGTTCCACTTGACGGCAAACTGCTCCGGCAGCGCGGCCCAGTCGATCTCCTCCGGCCGGTCGTACACGGCGAGCAGGCGGTTGAGCGTGCCGCCGCAGCCGCACCCGGCCACATAGTCGCGCACGCGGTATTTGTCCGCGCAGCGACGCACGACGGGGTCGGTGCCGAAGCGCTCGAGCTTTTGCCGGAGCAGCTTTTCATTGAGCGTCTGTGGGTGCTTCAGGTCCGGCAGACGGCCGAACTTGCGCAGGTATAGCAGCTGCGTGTTCCACCGCGGCGAGAGGTAGGACAGCCCGGCATAAAACGCCCGGGCCGCGCGGCGGATCTTTTTCTTTTTCATGGCGCGGTGCCGCCTTTCTGCGCGCTCAGGCGTCCGCGAGCGCGATGGTGTTTACCGGCTGTGCCCCTTCCGGCTCTGACGCCTCCGACGCGAGGATGAGTGCCTCGGCCGCGTCGAGCGAGTCGAGCAGGCAGTCGATGACAAATTTCGAGCGCCGCACGATCGAGCGGTACTCCATCTTCGAGGCCACATACTGATAGTGCAGCACGGAGATCGACGGGTCGTAGCGCACGACGCTGCCGTCCTGACGGCAGAGCCAGTCGAGGATCTCCATCTCGTAGTACATGAACGTTTTCGGGTAAAACGGCTCGGGATGGCGGGCAAGATAGCGCCGCGAGAAGATCACGCACGAGCCGTGCAGCACGACGCCTTCCGCGGGCTGCGTGGTGTCGATGTGCTGCTTTTTGCGGTTGCGGATCTGCACGAGCCGCCAGATGGCGGGGCTGTTTTTCTCGCCGCTGCTCAGCAGCAGGAGGATGGGGTTCTTGCTGCGCGCAACGCAGGCGCGCTTGTGCCGCACGCTCTCGAGCGTGCAGCCGTGCAGCGTTTTCGGGCTCTGGTGGATGCCGGAGAACACCGACACGATGTCAGGACCCAGCAGGTCGAACGGGTGCTGCGCGTAAATGCGCGCGATCTGGGAGATGAAGTCGTGCTGCGGGATCTCGACGTCGTTGTTGAGCACGACGGTGAAGTCCGCGTCCAGATGCGTGCACACCCAGCGCGTGCCGACGTTGTTGCCGCGGGCAAAGCCGTCGTTTTTGTCGTGCAGCAGCACAGTCACGTCCGGACTTGCAGAAAATTCCTCCGCCAGCACCTTGCCCGTGCCGTTGGGGGAGGCGTTGTCCACGATGACGATGTGCTTGTCGCCTGCGAGCGCGCGGATGCTTTTGACGCAGCTGCGGGTCGTGTCGATGGCGCGGTAATGCAAAATGACGAATGCGGTCATGGTGTCTGTCCTTTCTGCTGCCGGCGGGCGCGCAGGCAGTCGGCGAGGTAATAACTCAGGTCATAGGGATTGTGGCTGAGCCGGAAACTTTTGCGGAAGTGCGCGGCGGCGCGCGCCGGATCCGTCGGGTGGCAGCGCTTGCCGAGACGGCGGTTCATGACGGCGTCGCTGCGCGGGAAACGCTGATAGAGCGCCGTGTGCTTTTCATACAGCCGCAGCAGGTGGGGGTAGGACTTGACAACGGCGGAGATACTGTCGCCGCCGACCTCAGACTCCACCAGCGCCTCCGGCAGATACACGAGCCGGAAACGCTCGGCCGCCCGGATGGCAAAGTCCCAGTCCTGATAGCGGCGGATGCTCTCGTCGAAGCGCACAGCCTCCCACACGGCGCGGTGCATGAGCATGGTCTGGGTGCTGGCGCGGTTTTCGGCCAGAAAATCCTCCAGCGCGCGGCCGGGGTGCGGCGCATGCACGGGATAGTAAAACGAGCTGCCGTTTGCGGCGACGCGGTTCATGCCGCAGTAGCACAGGTCGGCCCCAGTGGCCGTGAGCAGGTCGTACTGCTTTTGCAGCTTGTCCGGGTGCCAGAGATCGTCGCTGTCCTGAAAGGCAAGAATGCTGCCGTGTGCCTGCTGCGCACCGAGGTTGCGGGCATAGCACGCGCCGCGGTTGTCACCGTAGCGCACGTAGTGCACGCGCGGGTCGATGCTGCAGTCGAACAGGAGCTCCGTGCCGTCAGTCGAGGCGTCGTCCACGACGATGACCTCAAGGTTCGGGTAGGTCTGCGCCAGCACGCTCGCGATGCACGCGGGCAGCTTGTCCTTTCGGTTGTAGGTCGGGATGACGACTGAAATCAGTTCGTTCATGCATTGTCTCCGTTTCTGGCCGGATAGGGGAAGGCCGTGCGCATCTGGCGCTTTTTCTCCTCGACCTGTTCCGGCCGGATGCGCCAGCCGTCTTTGATCTCAGCAATGTCGGGCGGCGCGCTCACGCGCAGGTCGCGCGGCAGGTGCGGTACGTCGTAGGCAGAGTAGTAATCATCGAACTTATACCCGTCGCCGAGCGGGCGGTCGGAAAAGACGATGTGCAGATTCGGAATGTGGAAGCTGTCGGCCGCGATCAGCCCATGCAGGCTGCTTGAGAGAATGCAGCGGCACTGCGCAATCTCGGTCAGCACGGCGATGGGGTCGTCCTTGACATTGATGAACTTTGCGTTTTCATACCGGCCCAGCAGCTCCGTCACGGCGGGGTCGCTCAGGTCGCAGACGTGGGGCACGATACCGATATCATACCGTTTTTCCGGCAGCGTGTCCAGCAGCTCGCTTGCAAGAATGCCGCCGTCGCCGGTCGGGATGTCGAGCGTGCGGCCGGTCATGCGTTCAACGCTGCGGCGCGTCAGCTCGCCGCGCACGGCGTGAAAGCACATGTTGCGCTTGAAAAAGCGCCCGCGCGCATCGTCATAGTTGATGAATCCAGAGCCCCAGACGTCCACGTGCGGGTGCGTCCGGCCGTTGATGCACTGCTGCAGCTTCATGAGCGGGTTTCCGTGCAGCTTATACTGCGCCAGGCCGCTGCCGATGGCGCACAGGTCGCCGGTGAGAAACGAGCAGCGCTCGACGGAATAGCCGAAGCAGCGCTCGATGATGAGCGGGTTGAGCAGATCGCCCATGTTGGCGATGCGGGCATAGTACAGATTCAGCGTGTCCGGCATGGCGGTCACCTCCGAGGAAGATCACAGCGCGCGGCTGTAGGGAATGGCATAGAAAAACAGGAAAAACAGGCCCACGCACAGGCCGAACAGGAGGTACACCCGCCACAGCCGCCGGTCTTTTCGGCAGGCGGCGGCCTCGTCCGGGCCGGTGGGCGCATCGAAGAGCCGCGCGCGAGAGAGCTGTTCCTCCTGCGTCGGCGGCCGGAGCGCGGAGCCGAGCACCGCGCCGAGCACACTCAGCACGATGCCGATGAAAAATGCGTCCGCCCAGACCGGCGGCGTGATGCCGCGCAGGGCATAGATCGCCTTGGCACCTACGCAGCCGAGAAAGCCGAGCAACATGCCAAGATACGCGCCGCAGCGGCTCAGACGGCGGCTCCACACGCTGCCGAAGGCCACAAGACTCCACGCACCCGCGATGACAGTGCCGCCGAAATACATGATGAGAAAGATGTGCGGGGGATTGAGATATGCCAGCACGAGCACGACAAGACTCACAGCCAGCATCGCCCAGCGGGAGCGTGCGAGCTTTTTGCGGTCGTCCCCGGCACCGGGCAGGATGTCGTTGACGACGGAAAAACCGATCAGCGACAAAAACGTCGATGCCGATGAGATGCCGGCCGCGCTGATGCCGATGAGCAGCAGCATGCCGATGACCGGCGGCAGCACGTGTGTGGCGGCCCAGATCATGGCCTCGCTGCCAGGGAGGTCGCCGTTAAGGTTGCGAACGAACGCAGCGGCAAAGTACAGCGCGATCGTCACGACCATGACGCCCATGGATGACCACACGGACGAGCGCAGGACGACATGCTCGTCCTTTGCCATGAGGTAGCGGCTCGTCTGCCACGGGCTGATGGCCACGACGAGCGCCCAGACGATGCCGTAGGTCACAGCCCAGGCCGTGTTGCTTGCGCCGTCGGGGTAAAGATAGTCCGGGTTTCCGGCCCAGGAGAGGATGCCGGGCATGGTGTCGCTGCGGGCGAGCGCTTCGATGCCGCCGAACCAGCCGCCGCCCGCGCGGACGAGAAACGGCACCGCGACGAGCGCGGCCGCGAGAAAGACGAGAAACATGATCGTATCCGTCAGCAGCACGCCGGGCGAGCCGGAGTAGATCGTGAAGGCGGTGAACGCCAGCCACACGATCACGGCACACAGCCGGTAGTCATAGCCTGTGATGCTGCTCATGAGCGTGGACACGCCCTGAATGGCACTGAGCAGGTACGCGCTCACAGACACGAGCAAAATCACGGCCGAGAGCCGGCGCAGGCGCTTCGAGCAGAAGCGGCGGCCGAAATACTCCGGCAGCGTCGTCACCTCGCTCCGGCGGATGTACCGGCCGAAGAACCCGGCGCCGTAGATATAGCCCGTCGCCTGAATGACGCCGACGGTCACGATGCCGATGAAAAAGCCGGAGTAGACCTCGCCCGTGTCGCCGAGAAAGGCACCCGTCGAGAGAAACGACGCGATGAGCGACCCGACGATCAGCAGCGTCGGCGCATTGCGGCCAGAGACGTAGTAGTCGTTCGTATCCTTGACCATGCGCCCCGCGCCGATGCCGACGGCGAAGAACACGACGAGCGCGGCCAGAATTCCCAGGAAATACAGATTCATTTTTTCTGCCCGTCCCCGCGCTTCGGACCCGTCACGGTCCGGTAGACGAATGCGGTAATGACGATCCAGACGCCAAAGGCGATCGAGAGAACAGCTTCCATACCGGAACCTCCGTGAGATGTTAGTCGAGCTTCAAAAGCACGCGTGCATAGTGTTCGTTGTTGACAAACGGGCGGCCGTTGAGCTCGTCGAACAGCGGCTGATAGCCGTACCCGTCCGTGACCCAGGCGTAGCCGCGGTACTGCGCGGTGTTGAAGCCCGGGATGGTGTTGGCCTCGATGATGAGCGGGCCGTCCGCGGTCATGGTCACGTCCCAGCCGATGTTGGAGATCTTGCTCGCCAGCGGTACGGCGCGGCGCATCATGTCGATGGTTTCAGCCCAGAATGGGAGCTGCAGGCCGGGGAACGGCACGCCCGTGACCGGGTGCGTGTGGTAATCGATGAAATTGTTCTGATCCACGGCGTCCGTGATCACGACGCCGGTGCGGATGTCGATCATCGCGGTCAGCGCGTCCTGACAGCCGTTGGAGATGTCCTTTTCGATGGCGGTCGTGAGCACCGGGGCGAACAGATATGTCCCGGACGGTGCAGTCACGGTGTAAAAGCGCACGATGCTCACGGCGCCGGGATTGAGCTGCGCGAGCGTCGGGTGCTGCTGGATGTATTCTTCCACGATGCCGCCGGAATTTGCGCGCAGATACGCGAGTGCGTCCGCCTGTTCGGCCTCGGTCGCCGCCGGGAGGATGCGCACGCCCGTGCCCTGACCCTTGCAGTTGGGCTTATAGACGACTTTTCCGGCGTCGCCTGCGAGCGTGCGCAGCAGCGCCGCGTCCACGGCGGATGCCTGCACGCAGCGGCGGCCGTAAAAGTCGGAAAAGACTTTGGAGAAGATATATTTGTTCATGAGGATGGCAATGTAGCGGCGGTCGGTGAAGTTCTTGCGGAACTCCGCGCGCGTCCAGAGCGTGGACATGGTGCGCTTTTGCGCTTCCGTGCGGTCGTGATAGCCGACCCACTCATATTCGTTGAGCGAGATGTGGTTGATCTTCTTGGCCTGCAGGATGTCCTTTTCGATCTCGGCGGCGTCCTCGCTGTGCCGGGCAGCGTAATCCGCGGCGAAGGCGCGGATGTATCTGCGTGCGGAGATCCAGCTGCTCAGTGTCCGTTTTTGTTCCATGTTGCATTCTCCTGCGTCTGATTTGAGGCGTCCTCAGCTTTTCAAAGGCATCCGCCAGGGATGCTTTTGAGAAAATGAGGCGGCAGGGAAGCCGCACAAATGTGCGGCTTCCTCGTTTGCTTAGTAGTTTGGTGTGTCCCATTCGTCCGGCACCCAGTCCTTGGGCACCATCGTGCTGCGGAAGCTGCCGTCCATCTCGCGATAGGCCATGCGCAGCTTCTGGATGCGCCATGCGCCGTCGTCGCCCTTGACGAAATCGTCGCAGTAGACCAGCCAGCCCTGCAGGACCTCGCTGTCATCATAATAGCACATATGGTCCTCGTATTGGAAGACCCCGCGTGCATGTCTGTCATCGATCAGCCAAATCATTGGCTGATGGCCCATGTGCATCGTCTGCATGTCCTTATTGCACCATTTGGCGTTGCGGGCCTGCAAGAGCTTGTCTTTGACGGCAAGATGCCCATTGAGGTAGTAGCGGAAGTCGTCTGTGAACAGCTCCATTACATACTCCTCTTTTTTCATGTCCATGCACCACCAGTAGAAGTACTTGCACTCGATGATCTTCTGGAGCTGGCACAGCTGCTCGGGCGTGTATTCCTGGCGGCGGACGTGCGTGATGACTTCCAGCACCATGTCCCGGACTTTGTCGGGGAATGGGATGTTCCTCGTCGCCATGGAATTACTCGATGGTCTCGAAGTAGTCGTAGGACGGATCTTTGACCTTGTCGCGGCCGTTGTTGTAGTCGGGCGCGAAGTCGGGGTGCAGGATCATGGTGTTGTCGCCGGCGACGGTGCGCTTGACGACGAGCCACTTGCCGTCGCGCTTCTCCCAGAGGTCGATGTCGCGGCAGCGCGCCACGACGACCATGCCGTTGCGGTACTTGCAGGCAGCGTACATGTAAGCCTCGGCGGCGGCCTTGGTGCCGTCCTCGTTGAGCTTGATGAGGATGTTGGTCATGACGTGGTGCGTGGAGACCATCTTGCGGTGCATCTTGAGCATCATGTCGATGAAGCCGTAGCCGGTGCCCTTGTAGGTCGGGCCGTAGTCGACCTGCGCGTCCTCGGCGAACACGGTCTTGCCGAGCGGGTTGTCGATGCGGTCGAGTGCGCGGGCGTAAACGTAATACTGGTCACGAATGGCGTCTTTTTCTACGAGTTTTTCAAGGTCTGTCATGTTTTTTTCTCCTTTCGGTGTTGTCGTGTTGGTTTCCTTTGCTTCTTTTACATTACGGCAGGGGTGTCACATCTGCGCGATGAGTGCTTCCAGTTCCGCCTTTCTGCCGGTCTGCGTGATGATCTGCATGCCGCCCATCTGTGCGGTGCAGTTGGCCTCGACCATACACCAGCCGTGCGTGCTGTAGGCAAGGTCCCAGCCGCAGTAGTGGTTGCCAGGCACCATTTTTGCAGCCGTTTTGACCATGTCCACGGCCTTGTCCCACTCCGGGAGGGGATAGCCGCGAAAGCGCACGCCGGTGTCCGGATGGGTCACATAGCGGCGGCCTTGTTTGTCCGCGCCGTCGGAGCAGATGCACCCGGTCTCGGAGTCGATGAGCGCGCTGATGCCGCCGGCGCTGAAGTTGTCGATGATGCCCTCGCCGCGGCCGACGCGCAGCGTGGGGTGAAACAGCCGCACCTCGCCGTCCGCCAGCACGACCGTCGGGATGCGCAGCGTGTTGACCGACTGCGGGTGGATGCGCGCGAGCGCCTCGCCCTGCTCGATGATCTGCTCGAGGATGGCACCGTGCACGCTGTAGGCTGCGTGCGCAGCCTCAGGATAGGGATAGTCGCGGATGGACTCGGTATGTACGCCCTTGCCGAAGGCTGCGTAGATGGGCTTGACGATGTAATCCGGGTGCGCCTGCGTGAAATCGCGCAGCGCCTCGAGCGCAGCGGGCGTGGGCTGTGCGCCTTTTTTGATGCGCAGCACGTCGCGGCCGTAAAAATCGCGGAACTTCTGATACGTCAGATATTTGTTCTCGAGCATGTTTGTATTCTTCGGGTCGTTCATGCGCGGGTAGAAGCTCATGCGCACGCCCTCGGTGATGAAGCCGTCGCGATAGGCAGCGTCCTTCCCCTCGTAACCGAAGAGAAAATACTCGTTGTAGTACGAGCCGTACCGGAACAGGCTCCGGATCATGTCACGTCGCAGACGGTACAGGCGCTTTTTGTTGCTCAGCACGTCCACGCCGCGGTACTGGGCAATGGTCTTGTTCAGATCGTTCCGCTTGCGGTGGTAGTAGTTCGCCTTGCGGTACCAGGTCTGAAAGCGGATCTTGCGGTAAATTTTGCGCCGCAGTTTTTTCAGCACAGGGATCACGCTCCGTTTGCAGGGATTTATTTCGAATATTTGGATTCAAGCCGCCATACATCGGATGTACGACGGCTTGAATCAAGCGGGTTATTTATTTCTTCTTGACGACTTTCTTTTTCTTCGGGCGGAACATGTTGATGCGGATGCGGTGCGTGTTGTCGCGCTGGAACGATTCCTCGTATACGCGCAGGTAGCCGGTATCCTCGATCAGCCACTGGCCGTCGATCTTGACATACTTGTCGGTGTAGATGGCCGAGCCCTGGATCTGCGTGCCGCAGTAGGGATTGCCCTCGGCAAAGATCAGGTTGTCCTGCAGATACCACTTGCCGTAAGCAACGGTGTCGCTCTCAAACCAGATGACCGGGTTGTGGCCCTGATGCAGGGTGATCTCGGTATCGGGCATGGACTCTTTGAAGTAGTTCGTGATCTCCTTCGGGCCGTGGAAAACGAGCTTGCCGTTAGAGTATGCGGTGGAGATATTCGGGGTCATGGTCGTCTCCAGCTCATCCCAGTTCTTGGTGTCGAGCGCGCGGAAATACTTGCTCTTGAGCTCCTTGATGGCCTGCACGTCCTTGAGCTGCTGCACTTCTTTCTCGAGTGCTTCCAGACGTTCTTCAACTGTCATGATGATAACCTCCTAATCTGTTATCCGTGTTCAGACGTTCATGGCGGCGGCGTAAGCGTCGGCGGTGGCTTCGATGCCCATGTCAGCCTTCTTGGCGCTGCCGATCACGTCGCAGGGGATGCCAAGTTCGCTGCAGGCGTCGGTCAGATCCTGCGTCGGGCGGGAGTGCATGCCGGTGGCGATGACGAGGGAGTCAAAGTGGCGGGTCTTCTCGACGGTCTTCTTGGCCTTGTTCGTGAACGCATAGGTGATCTCGTGATCGCCGACGGCGGTGATTTTAGAGCCGCGGCTCTTCTTGATGGTCTCGCCGGGGTACTCGATGTCGAGGAACATCGTGCGCAGCATGCCCATCTTGTTGCCGACGCGCTTTGCGTCCATGACGCGCACATCGGTCACGCCATGCGCGATGAGGAACTGAGCGGTCTCGCAGCCGACACCGCCGCCGCCGAGGATGATGGTTTCACCGTGCGGCATGGCCTTACCGGCCAGCACGTCCTCGGCAACGAACACGTCCTCCGCGGTATCCAGACCGGGGATGTTCGGCTTGACGAAGTGCGCACCGGTGGCGACGATCACATGGTCGGGCTTGACTTCCTTGATGAGCTCGGGCGTGACGGTGACGCCGGTCTTGATCTCGATGCCCATACGCTTGCACTCCTCGGCGTCCCACATGACGGCGTCGGTGAAGGCCTGCTTCTTCGGGGCCTTTCCGGCGAGCACAAAGTGGCCGCCCGGGGCGTCGGTGGCTTCATAGACGGTCGGATTGTGGCCGCGGGCCTTGAGGTACTCGGCTGCCATCAGGCCGCCGATGCCGGCGCCGATGACCATGACGTTCTTGGCTTTCTCCGGCTTCGGGAGGCCCTTGTACTCCAGGCAGAGCGCCGGGTTGCGGGTGCAGGTGATGTGCTTGGCCTTCGGGTCGATGACCTTGTCGTAGCAGCCCTCGGTGCAGCCGATGCAGCGACGGATCTCCGTCTCACGGCCTTCCATGGACTTGTTGCACCATTCGGGATCAGCGAGCTGCGCACGGCCGACGGCGACCATGTCGATCTTGCCCTCACGGATGAGCTGATCGGCCAGAGCGGGGTCGACGATGCGGCCGACGCCGATGACCGGGATGTTCACGCGCGCCTTGATGGCGGCGATGTTATCCATGTTGAAGCCCGGCTCCAGGTTGTAGGGCGGCACTTCGTACACGGTCGCGAGGCTGCGGGCGTTGCCGCGGGACAGGTCGATCGCATCGACGCCGGCCTCGGCGGCCCAGTTGATGAACTGCACGGTCTCGTCCTGCGTGGTCACGGCCGGGAGCATCTCGTCGATGGCGTCCAGACGCATGAGCAGCGGCATGTCTTCCGGCATGTTCTTGCGCATCTCACGGATGACCTCAAGATTGAAGCGGCAGCGGTTCTCCAGGCTCTGGTTGCCGTACTCGTCGGTGCGCTTGTTGAGCGAGGGGTTCATGAATTCGTGCGGCAGGTAAGTGTGCGCGCCGTGGAACTCGAGCGCGTCAAAGCCGGCCTCGACGGCGAGCTTGGCGGAGTAGCCGAACTGCTTGACGATCTCGTGGATGCGCTCGACGGTCAGCGTGTCAGGCGTCTCGAGCTTGTTGGTCTTGTCGAAGAATTCTTCGGGCACGAAGCCGCCGTGCCAGATCTGCACGGCCGCCTTGCCGCCGGCGGCATGGATCGCGTCGGTGACCTTGCGCAGCTGGTCTCTGTGGTGCTCATTATAAAGGCCGAGGTACAGGTATGCATGGCACTCGGGGCAGATGGAGACAAGCTCGACAATGTTCAGGCCGCAGCCGCCGGCTGCGCGCGCCGCGTGGTAGGCGGGGAGATCCTCGCCGACATCGTTCTTGTCCTTGACCATCTTGGTGTTCATACCTGGCAGGACCACACGGTTTTTCAGCTCAAGCCCTCTGAGCTTGATGGGAGAAAACAATGCATCGTAACTCATGAAATACACCTTTCTTCATTGAAATGGATCCAAATCTGGTTTCCTACACGTCTGCCTGAGAGCGGAGTTCCTTAAATATGTCCGGCAGACCCGGGAATGATCCGCCGGAGACCGGCCGCTGGTGGCCGGATTCCGCTCCTCATCAGCTATTGTAGAAATTTTAACACTAGGCTGCGGAGCGTGTCGGAAAGAATGTGTCGTAATCATGCGCGGGAAATGTACAAAAACTTCAGTTTTATTGTCACTTTGCGACGGTGATGTGGCGTAATGTACAAAAACAGACACGGCATCTTGTGCGGTTTTGCTTCTTTTCACAGGAAATGGTGGGCGGACACAGTGGTTTTCCGTCGTTTTTTCACCGAACAATTTTGACAAAAAGGGCGCAAAGTGTAGTGAAAGCAGAAAAACTGTCCGCCTGCGCGCCATCATTTTCTGAAATTCTTTTTGAAAATGTGGATTATTTAACAAGAAAATGTGCGACATGGCCCGATCATTTCCTTTATACTGAAAGCACAAACCATCCGGAGCACCCATGCGCCGCGCTCCGGCCGGGAAGGCCGGCGGTGGCAGAAGTATGGGATATACATTTAATACTCGTTCAGGAGGCAATCACATGATAACCGATATGAAAGATGCGAAAATCTTCTCGCCCCTGCAGCTGGGCAGAACGACGCTGAAAAACCGTATCGCCATGGCACCGATGAGCATGCACTATGAGGCGACCAACGGCACGGTGCCCAAGCAGCTCGCGGATATCTTTGTGCGCCGCGCAGAGGGCGGCGCCGGCTACGTCGTCATCGACGCAGTCACGGTCGACCATAAGTATTGGTACATCGGCAAGACGACCGCGCTGGACAAGGACTCTCTCGTCCCGCAGTTCGCCGCCTTTGCCAAGCGCGTGAGCGATGCCGGCAGCACGCTCTTCCCGCAGCTCATTCATCCGGGCCCGGAGTCCATCTGCGCACTCAAGGGCATCACGCCGCTCGGCCCGTCTGTGAACACGAACGCCAACGGCGCCGTCAGCCGCCCGATTACCATTGACGAGATCCACAAGGTCGTCAAGCAGTACGGCCAGGCCGCGCGCCGCGCCGAAGAGGCCGGATGCGGCGGCATCGCCCTGCACGTCGCACATGCTTACATGCTGCCGGGTGCTTTCCTCAGCCCGCTGCGCAACAAGCGCATGGACGAGTACGGCGGCTGCATCGACAACCGTGCGCGCCTGATCCTGGAGATCATTGAAGAGTGCCGCCGCAACATCAGCCCCGATTTCCCGATCGTGCTGCGTGTCTCCGGCTCCGAGCGTGAGCCGGGCGGCAATTCCCTGGACGAAATGCTTTACCTCGCCCCGAAGTTTGAGGCCGCAGGCGTTGACATGCTCGAGGTCTCCGGCGGCGTCCAATATGAGGGCCTTCAGAACATCCTTCCTTCTCACAGCCAGAAGATCGGCATGAACGTCTACGAGGCGTCGGAGATCAAGAAGGTCGTGAACATCCCGGTTTTCGTTGTCGGCAAGATCAACGACGTGCGCTACGCCGCCGATCTGGTCGAGCGTGGTCTGGTGGACGGCGTGTCCATGGGCCGTCCTTTGCTCGCAGACCCCGACCTGCCGAAGAAGGCTTACGAGAACCGCTTCGATGACATCACGCCCTGCGGCTCCTGCGGCGGCCGGTGCATCACGCCGGAAGATCCGCATCACCCGGTCTGCAAGTGCCACATCAACCCGCTCGTCGGCCATGAGTATGACTATCCGTTCAACCCGACCGACAAGCCGAAGAAGGTCCTCGTCATTGGCGCCGGCCCCGGCGGCATGTACACCGCTGTCACGGCGGCCGAGCGCGGTCACGACGTCACCGTCTGGGAGAAGAGCAAGCAGATCGGCGGTCAGCTGAATCTTGCGGTCGTCTCTCCCGGCAAGCAGGAGATGTGCAAGTGGCTCACGCACCTGAACTACCGAGCCAAGAAGGCCGGCGTGAAGTTCGAGTTCAAGAAGGAAGCCACGGTCGAGAACGTGAAGGAATTCGCACCCGATGCCGTCGTCGTCGCCACCGGCGCGACGCCGCTCATCCCGACCTTCATCAAGGGCGTCGGTGACTATCCGGTCATCACCACCCATGATATCCTCAGCCGCAAGGTCACCATCCCGAAGGGCACGGTCTGCATCCTCGGCGGCGGCGAAGTTGCCTGCGAGACGGCCGAAATGCTCATGGCCGACGCGCGCCCGAACTCCTTTGCCACCACCGGCAGCATCGGCGACGTGGAAGTCACGCTCGTTGAGATGCAGCCGCAGCTCATGACCGGCGTCTGCCTGCCGAACCGCAACATTGCACTCGCCAGCCTGCGCCGCGAGGGCGTCAAGAGCTACATCAACTCCAAGGTGCTCGAAGTGACCGAGCACGAGGTCAAGATCCAGCACAAGGACGGCACGGAAGAATGGCTCAAGGGCTTTGACTACATTGTCCTCGGCCTCGGCTCCCGCAAGTATGATCCGCTGTCCGAAGAGCTCAAGGCGTTTGTGCCGGAAGTCCACGTCATCGGCGACGCCATCAAGCCGGGTCAGTCCAGCGATGCCATGCATCAGGGCTTCCACGTCGGTTACGAGCTGTAAGTCACTGTATTCTCTTTGCTATTATTCCTTTTCATCCTCTTACTCCTTTCAATCTTATCACAGCGCGAAGGCCCGCCGGATGCACACCGGCGGGCCTTTTGCCAATATGCGTTTTTTGTAACGAAATTGGCAGGATGTTTAAAAGTTTGGAATTCGTTTACTTGTTTTTTGCACAAAAAGCTGTTAATCTATAAACAGAGACATTGCCGGTTGTATGTTTGTAAGCCGTATCGTTACCACGAATGGGGGCAAACACGTTGAAGAGAAAAAACAGGCCACTCTGCGAAACACCGCGCAGCGGGTATTTCTGCGGGCCGGACAAGTATCTCCGGCTGCAGGAGCATACCATCAGTGAGGAGCTGTTCCCCGTCATGGAGGTGGACAGCTATTTTGTGCTTGTCCGCAGCGGCAGCGGCAGCTTCATCATCAATGGGGAGGAATTCCCTGTACAGCCGGGCTGCGTTGCGTGGATCCAGTGCTCGCAGGTGCTGACGATCTGTCCCGAATTCGGGGAAGCGCTCAAGATCTGGGTCGCTGCCTTTGATTATCAGCTTTTGAGCTACTATATGTTTAATCAGATCACGAACTTGCGCGAGATCGAGATCGTCACCGGCCTGCCCGTCATCGGGCCGGACGGGGACGATGTCAAGGAGATCGCGCGGCTGCTGGGACAGTTTCGGCACCTGAGCGCAAAAAACAGCTGCGGTTCGGCCGTGATTCGCAGTTCGTTCCTGCGCAAGATCGAGCTGCTGTATAACCGTGCCGCTGCGCGGCGCAGGGATCAGTACTCGCCGATGGATATGCCGCTCGGCCGGCGCGCAAGCCTCTATATCGCCACGCACAGCACGGCGGAGCTCACGGCGGCCTCGGTCGCGGAGGCGGTTTCGTCCGACGCGGATGAGACGGTGCTCAACCACGCGCTGCTCATCGCGACGGGGCTGAACTTCAGCCAGTATGTCAATCGCACGCGCCTGATCCTGGCCATGTCGTATTTTCTGTATGACAGCCTGCCGTTTGACTATGTGTCGTCCATTTCCGGCTTTCACATGAGCATCACGTTTTTCCGCCGGTTCAAAGCGCTGACCGGCATGACGCCGCAGGGCTACCTCAATGAAATGCTCAGTGACGGGAAAGGCGGCCGGGTTTACCGCGGCATGATCATGAGTGAGACGCTCATTTCCGCCATCAGCTATCTGTATGAGAATATGTCCGAGCCGATTGATGCCGAAAAGATCGCACGCGACCTGTATACGTCGGAAAATATCCTGCGTGTGCAGCTCAAAACGCGCCTGAACTCCAGTTATAAGCAGATTCTGTCCATGTTCCGCGTGCGTTACGCGGAGGCGCTGCTCACGACGACGGACCTGCCGACGGTCGACATCGCGATGGAAACGGGCTTCGGCTCTGACCGCACAATGGGCCGCGTGTTTTACGCGCTCAACAAGATGTCACCAGGCGAGTTCCGCAAGCAGAGAGGACAGGGGAGGAAGCAGCATGGCTAACGAACGTTCATCCGGCACGGCATTTTTCAGCTCCAAGGACGAGAAGCCCGTTCTGGCCGGCGCGCATGACTATTTTGTCAACAATGTCCTGCCCAGCGATATCAAAGCCTGCATCCGGAATATCAAAGCGCCGACGCTTTATGTCAATAATCACGACGAGACGTTCCTGCTCGTCCGCAGCGGCCGCGGCACGCTGACGGTCAACGGTCTGGACTACCACCTGAAGCCGAACACGCTCATCAACCTCGGCCCGTTCCACCGCTACCGCTATCTGCCAGATGACGGCGAAGTGCTCGAGATCGCCGAGAGTCGCATGAACAGCGGCACCTATGTCTATCTGGTGGCGAATCCGTATATGAAGTTCGAACGGTTTTACGTCCCGTCGGAGCCGCCGGTCGTGGCGCTCAGCGGGCTGTATGCCGAGATCGCGAACGATGCCATGAACGGCATCCTCACCGAGACAGAAAAGCAGTCGCCCGATCAACTGCAGCTCTGCTTTTGCTATATGATGGACCTGCTGGGCATTCTGACCGAGAAAATGCCGCGCACGTATTTCCATCAGACCCTGGAGTCCTCGAAGGACTGAACACCAAAAACAGTATATGTTGACAAAGCCTCAAAAGCGGCAATCGTCGTCTTTTGGGGCTTTGTCATTTTTGCCACGAAATCTGATGTGAAATCTGATTTTTTGTCGTTTTTTACGATAGGAAAACAGAAGGCATCGGCCGGAAGAACGGCGCAGGTAATGTTAAAATATTATCGTTCCTTAAGAAAAGCATAACTGCTGGTGTGTGTCCGGGGTGACGGGAAAGCCCCGGAAAAGTCAAAGATTTGCGTTAAGAAAGGACAAAAATCATGTTTGAAAACGAATTCAAAGGTAAGGTCGTTCTTGTTACCGGTGGTAGTCGCGGCATCGGCTTCGCGGCCGTCAAGGGCTTTCTCGCTGCGGGTGCAAAGGTGTACTTCCTGAGCCACTATGAAGAGACCGGTGCCAAGGCTCTGGCAGCGCTCAAGGAGATCAACCCCGACTACGAAGTCATGACCAAGGCGATCGACCTGTGCGACTACAAGGCCGTTCAGGAGCTGTACAAAGAGATCATTGCCAAGTGGGGCCGTCTGGACGTGCTCGTCAACAACGCCGGCACCGACAACAGCACCTGGCTGACCAAGCTCAAGCAGTCCGAGTGGGATGCCGTCTGCAACCTGAACATGAAGGGCCCCTACACCATGATGAAGTACGCGATCCCGCACCTGATCAAGACCAAGGGCTGCATCGTCAATACCGCTTCCGTCGCCGGTGTCTACGGCTGCCCGACCGGTCTGCCGTACCCCGCCAGCAAGGCTGCCCTGATCGCCATGACCAAGTCCGTCGCTTATTCCTTCGCCGACAGGGGCGTGCGTGTCAACGCGGTCGCTCCGGGCGTTGTCAACACCGACATGGTCGCCAATATGCCGCAGTTCGCCAAGGACTCCGTCGGTGATACCATCCCGATGAAGCGCTTTGCCGAGCCCGAGGACATTGCCAACGGCATCCTGTTCCTGTCCTCCAGCGCCGCGTCCTACGTCACCGGCGTCTGCCTGCAGATCGACGGCGGCTACCGTCCGAACAACCTGCCGAAGTAATTTTCCAAAGCCGCTGATCCCGCCCGCTGAGGGCGAGCGGGACCGGCGTATGCCAAATTCAGTGCTGTCAGGAAGTGATGGAGATGCGCACGCAGCATTTCAATATTTTCAACACCGGGACGGAGAGCTTCTTTACCCCCGGCACACAGCTGGCGAGCATCGCCCGCGTGAAGCCGGACGCGCCCGCGGTCATTTATGTTTCCCCGGAAAACAAGGAGTCCGTCATGACGTGGCGGGAGCTCCACGAGCTCTCGAACCGCATTGCCTGGTACCTGCTCGGTCAGGGCATCGGCCCTGGCAAGAGCGTGCTCGCCGCGCTGCCGAACATCCCGACGCACATCGCGCTCGCATTCGGCATCTGGAAGACCGGCGCCTGCTATGTGCCGGTGTCCAACCGCGCGCCGCAGCGCAACCTGATGGAGATCTGCGCGTGTGTGTCTCCGGCGCTCGTCATCACGAACCGCAAAAAGCCGGACGGCTATCCCGGCCTGAGCACGGCGGAACTCAGAACGCTGTGTGCCGGCTGCCCTGCGGACTTGCCCCCCGATGTGCTCGCCATCCCCAATCTTGCCAACTGCTCCGGAGGCACGACGGGGAAGACGAAGGTCATCGAGCAGGACATGCCGGCAGGGGAGAGCGACGAAGGTCTGCGGACCTGGTTCGCCGTGTCCGGCATGCGCTTTGAGATGCGCCAGCTGCTCGCGGGCCCGCTGTTTCACGGCGCGCCGCACTCGGCGGCCTTCAACGGCCTCTACTGCGGCAACACGCTCGTCATGCCGGCCAAGCTCGACGCCGAGACGATCGTGCGGCTCATCAAAAAGTACCACATCGAGTATGTCCAGATGGTGCCGACGCTCATGCAGCGCATCAGCCGCATGCCCGGCTTCCGGAAGGAAGACCTTGCGAGCATCGAGGTGCTGTGCCATACCGGCGGCGTCTGCTCGCAGGATCTCAAGCGTGAGTGGCTTCAGATCATTCCGCCCGAGCGGCTCTATGAGATGTACGCCATGACCGAGTGCATCGGCATGACGTCCATCCGCGGCGACGAGTGGCTGCGCCATCCCGGCAGCGTCGGCAAGATGCACTGCGGCCGGGTGGCCATCCGCAGCGAGGACGGCCACGAGCTGCCCGCCGGCGAGATCGGCGAGATCTTCATGTCCTGGGGCGACAACAGCCCGCGTGTGACCTATAAGAATATTCCGCCGCTCCCGGTGGACAGCGAGGGCTTCCGCAGCGTCGGCGACATGGGCTATGTGGACGCAGACGGCTATCTGTACTTTGCCGACCGCCGCAGCGACATGATCGTCACCGGCGGAGAAAATGTCTTTGCCGCCGAGGTCGAGATGGTGCTCAAAAAGCATCCGAAGGTGGTCGATGCCGTGGTCATCGGCCTGCCGGATCCCGATTGGGGCCACCGCATCCACGCCATCGTGGAGACGAACGGCCCGGTCGGAAATAAGGACCTGATCCGCTTCGCACTCAATTATCTCCCCCCGTACAAGATTCCCAAATCCATTGAATTGGTGGATCACATCCCCGTGAACGAAAACGGGAAAGTCGTGCGCAGCAAGCTAGTCGAGGAAAGCCTCGCCAAAGGCTATTGAGCACGCAGAAGAAACCAACTGTCACACGGCTTCGTGCCGGAATCACTAGACAGGAGAATGTACTCATGGAAAACAACAAAAACTATATGAAAGGCTTTGTGCCCTACGCTATTGCGGCGGCGATCCTGAGCCTTTGCGGCGGCTTCACCGCTTCGGTGCCGACCGCGATCTCCACGGCCTGGGATGCCGACTCGTCCCTGACCTTCATCACGCTGGCTTACTCCCTGGCTGCCGCCGCCATGGCGCCGATCCTGGGCAAGCTCGGCGGCGTGATCGGCCGCAGAAAGATGCTGCTGAGTGCCATGGGCCTTTACACGGTCGGCCAGGCGCTCATCGCCATCTGCCCACAGAACATCCCGCTGCTGCTCGTGTTCCGCTTCATGGTCGGTATCGGCGCAGCCGGCATCGCCCCGGTCGTCATGTCCTACATCATGATGGAGTTCCCACCCGAGAAGATGGGCCAGGGCTTCACGGTCTACATGGCAGTTGCCTGCGGCATGGTCATCTTTGGACCCACCGTCGGCGGCATCATCATGAAGGTCATCGGAACGGCCAATGCATGGCGCATCGTCATGTGGGTCTGCGTCGCGCTGTGCGTGATCACGTTCCTGATCTGCTTTGCAAAGGTCAAGGATAACCCGAACATCCCCAAAGGCACCATGCAGGGCTTTGACTGGGCAGGCGCCGTGTTCGTCCTGCTCATGTTCGGTGCGCTCGTCTGCGTGCCCACCTTCGGCCAGCAGAACGGCTGGGCCAGCGCCGCGACGCTTGCGTCCATCGGCGTGGCCGTCGTCGGCCTCATCGTCCTCTTCCTGGTTGAGAAGAAGGCCTCCAACCCGATCCTCAACGGCAAGTTCATGGCTCGTAAGAACTTTGTGCTCCCCGTGCTGGTCATGCTCCTGACCCAGGGCCTTATGACCGCCTGCCTGACCGAGATCATCCGCTTCGGTTATGCCATCGACAAGGCCACCGTCGCTGCGGTTGCCATGAGCATTGAGTACCTCGGCATGGCCATCGGCACCGTCGTCCTCGGCCCCATGGCCGACAAGAAGGAGCCGAAGGTCGTGGCTGCCATCGCGCTCGTGTTTGTCGCCATCGGCTCTCTGATCATGCTCTTCATCGGCGAGAATGCCGGCATCCTCATGATGGGCGGCGCACTGTTCTTTGTCGGTCTCGGCATCGGCGGCAACGGTACCATCTTCATGAAGGTCGCCCTGTCCGGTGTTGCTCCGGCTGAGTCCTCCTCCGCTTCCGGCACGTACAACGTGTTCCGTGATATGACTGCTCCGTTCGGTGTTGCCATCTTCGTGCCCATGTTCGTCACGGGCATGACCAAAAAGGCCGCCACCGGCATGGCAGTGCCCGCAGCTGCCGCCAGCGCGTTGCACTCCGTGGCGCTCGTGCAGCTCATCTGTGTCGTCGTCGGCATCGTGGTCTGCTTCCTGATCCCGAGCGTGCACAAGAAGGCTGAAGCTGCCAAAGAGTAAATAGAGTAATTTCTTCCGACCAATCAACCTCGTTCAGTGCGATACGCACAGAAAGGATTGTCATCTAACATGAAAGAAATCGACAACAAACTGACTCAGAAGTTTGACGAGTATCCGTCTTTCGGCGTCCTCAAGGGCGTTAAGGTCTTCGTCACCGGCACGAACATTGCCGGCCCCTTCGCCGGCTGCCTCATGGCCGAGATGGGCGCGAAGGTCCTGCAGGCCGAGGCTCCGACCATCGCCTGCCAGACCCGCGGCACCCTCGCGTGGAGCCAGAACCACCGCAACGAGTATTCTATCACCATCAACTCCGCCAGCCCCGCCGGCAAGAAGATCTTCCTCAAGTGCATCGAGTGGGCCGACATCTGGATCGAGGCCGGCCGTCCTGGCTCCTACGCCAAGCGCGGCCTGACCGATGAGGTCTGCTGGAAGCACAACAAGAAGCTCGCCATCGTGCACGTGTCCGGCTACGGCCAGTTCGGCCCGTCCAAGAACAAGCCCTCCTACGACGTCTCCGGTCAGGCCATGGGCGGCTACATGTACATGAACGGCGTCTCCCCGACGTCCGGCCCGCTGAAGGTCAACCCGTACCTGTCCGACTACATCACCGCTTACAACGCCTGCATGGTGGCCCTCGCCGGCTACATCAACGCGAAGAACAGCGGCGAAGGCGACTCCTGCGACGTCGCTCAGTACGACACCATGTTCCGCCTGCTCGACAACTACCCGGCCAACTGGTTCAACAAGGGCTACCCGAAGCAGGGCGAGCCCGTGCCCTTCCGTACCGGCAACAAGAGCGATCAGGCTGCCTGCTTCTCCTTCTACGACACGAAGGAAGGCAACGCCATGTTCGTTGCGATCGTCGGCCAGGGCCCTGTCACCCGCGGCTATCCGATCATCGGCATGGGCAAGCCCGGCGTCACCGAGGGCATCCCGAAGAACTGCACCGGCTTCCCGCTGTTTGACCCCCGCGGCAAGAAGGCGGACGAGCTGTGCGCGAAGTTCTGCGCCGAGCACACCTGCGACGAGATCGAGGAGATCTTCAACAAGGCCGGTATCCCGTGCCAGCGCGCTTACGGCCCGGCCGACATCGAGAAGGATCCGCAGTACGAGGCTCGCGAGAACATCGTCGAGTGGGATGACCAGTGCTTCGGCAAGATGAAGGGCATCGGCGTCACGAACATCTTCAAGAAGAACCCGTCCCAGATCGTGGCTTCCGCGCCGTGCTTCGGCGAGCACAACCGCGAGGTGCTCAAGGACTTTGGCTACACCGACGAGGAGATCGACGCGCTCTACAAGAAGGGTGAGCTCGCGACTTGGACGCCGGCTGACACCGCCCGTATCAAGAACTTCGTTGAGTGGCACTTCTTCTGGGATCCGGAGCGTCAGGCCAAGCGCATCGGCCTGGAGTATCCTCCGAAAAAGTAAATCTTAGCGCAAATAGACGGTAAGCTGTCAACATGGGTTTATACCCATGTTGGCAGCTTATCTTGAATCCGGAGAAATCTGTAGAAAAACGCGACAAAAAGGAGGCACAGCATACATGAGTTTCAAAAAAATTGACTGCAACCTCACACAGAAGTTTGATGAATATCCCGATTTCGGCGTTCTGAACGGCGTCAAGGTCTTTGTGTCCGGCACCGCCATTGCCGGGCCCTTCGCCGGCTGCCTGATGGCCGAGATGGGCGCGAAGGTGCTCCAGTCCGAGGCCCCCAAGATCTCCTGCGGCACGCGCGGCACCACGAGCTGGTCGCAGAACCACCGCAATGAGTTCTCCATCACCTGCAACCCGCGCACGCCTGCCGGCAAGAAGATCTTCAAGAAGTGCCTCGAGTGGGCCGACATCTGGATCGAGTCCAGCAAGGCCGGCACCTATGCCAAGATGGGACTCACCGACGAGGTGTGCTGGGGCGTCAACAGCAAGCTGTGCATCGTGCACGTCTCCGGCTACGGCCAGACGGGCCCGTACAAGTCCAAGGCTTCCTACGACGTTTCCGGTCAGGCCATGGGCGGCTATATGTACATGAACGGCGTCTCCCCGACGTCGACGCCTTTGAAGGTCAACCCGTACCTGTCGGACTATGTCACGGCCTACAACGCCTGCATGACCGCACTGTCGGCCTACATCCACGCGCTCAAGACCGGCAAGGGTGAGTCCTGCGACGTTGCGCAGTACGACACCATGTTCCGCCTGCTCGATAACTACCCGGTGCTCTGGTACAACAAGGGCTACCCGAAAGACGGCGAGCCTGTGCCTTACCGCACCGGCAACCACTCTGACCTTGCGGCCTGCTTCTCGTTCTACACCACGAAGGACAACAAGCAGCTGTTTGTCGCCATCAACGGTCCAGGACCGGTCGAGAAGGGCTATCCCATCATCGGCGTCGGCACGCCGGGCGTCACGCCGGGCCTGCCGAAGGGCATCCCCGGCTTCCCGCTCAACACCCCCATGGGCCAGAAGGCGGATCAGGCGCTCACGGACTTCTGTGCGCAGCACACCTGCGCCGAGCTCGAGGAGATTTTCAGTAAGGCCGGCATCCCCAACCAGCGCGCGTATGAACCCGGCGACATTGAAAACGATCCGCAGTACGCCGAACGCGAGAACCTCGTCGAGTGGGAAGACCAGATCTTCGGCGAGATGAAGGGTATCGGCATCACGAACCGCTTCAAGAACAATCCCTCCAAGATTGTGGCCTCCGCGCCGTGCTTCGGCGAGCACAACCGCGAAGTCCTCAAGGACTTCGGCTACACCGATGAGGAGATCGACGCGCTCTACAAGAAGGGCGAGATCGTGACCTGGACGCCGGCGGATACCGCCCGCATCCGTCATCTGCCCGATTGGGGCTTCTTCTGGGATACCGAGCGCCAGTGCGAGCGCATCGGCATGGAGTGGCCGCTCAAGGACGAGTGATCCCCGCACACCGGATGGGCTGCGGTTCGCCCGGCCCGTCCACCGCATTCTATATCAGCAAAGGAGAAACAAATGGGTAGACTTGATGGAAAAGTCTGTTTCGTCACCGGTGCCGGTTCCGGCATCGGCGCCAAGACTGCCGAGCTCTTCGCACAGGAGGGCGCGAGCGTCATCATGGCGGATATGCATGAGGAAAACCTCAGCAAGGTCGCGGCCGACATTCAGGCTGCGGGCGGCGAGGTCATGACGGCCGTCGTCAATATCACCGACAACGATGCCGTGAAGGCGGCGTTCGCGGCCGGTGTGGAAAAGTACGGAAAGATCGACGCACTGGCCAATATCGCTGGTGTGCTCGATGTGGCCATGCGGCCGATCGACGATTTTCTCACCAGCGACCTGGACACGACCCTGACCGTGAACGTCAAGGGCACGATGTATGTCACCCGCGCGGCTGTCAAGCAGTTTATCGCGCAGGGCTACGGCACGATCGCGACCGTTGCCTCCGTCGGCGGCGTGAACGGCAACGGCAGCGCTGCCTACACGGTCTCGAAGGGCGCTGAGGTCGCGCTGACCAAGCACATCGCGCTGCGCTTTGCCAACGGCGAGCAGAAGATCCGCGCCAACTGCGTGTGCCCCGGCACGGTCATGACCCCCATGACCACGCGCGCCATGAAGGCCAGAGGCAAGTACACGAAGGCTGCCAAGGCCATGCAGGCGTCCACCGCCAAGCACTCGACGCTCGACGTGGGCACGTGCACGGATCTCGACATCGCCAAGATCCTGCTGTTTTTGTGCAGCGACGATTCCGCACCGCTCAACGGTCAGGCGCTCGTTGCCGATTACGGCGCAAACCTCTAAGATACCTCGGCGCAGCTGCGCCGATCACGGAAACCACATGATAACATTCGGAAAGGAAGTGTACGGTTATGAGTAACAGACTGGAAGGAAAAGTCGCTCTGGTCACAGCATGTACCCGCGGCATCGGCCGCGCGATCGCAGACCTCTTCGTCGATGAGGGCGCGAAGGTCTACTATGCCTGCCGCAATATGGAGACCGGCAAGGCTGCCGTCGAGGCCGCAAGAGCCCGCGGCGGTCAGGCCGAACTCGTGTACTTCGAGGCGCACGATCCCGCCACGCACAGAAGCATGATCGACGAGTGCATCGCCAAGGAAGGCCGTCTCGACGTACTGGTCAACAACTTCGGCGAGTCCAACCCCCGCAAGGACCTCGACATCACCAAGTGCACCTACAAAGAATTCGAGAAGACGGTCTGCGTGGACCTCTCGACCGTGTTCAACGCCTGCCAGGAAGCGCTCAACAAGGCCATGCTCAAGCAGCACTCCGGCAGCATCATCAACATCGGCTCCGTCGCCGCCGTGTGCCCCGACCGTACGCAGGTCGGCTACGGCGTGGCCAAGTCCGGCATCAACCACCTCAGCCGCCAGATGGCGCGTCAGGTCGCGCACGCAGGTGTGCGCGTCAACGTGCTCAACCCCGGCATCATCGCCACGGAAGCCGTTGCCAAGCACCTCACCCCTGAGACGCAGTCGCGCTACACGACCAACTGCATGATCAAGCACCTCGGCGAGCCCATCGACATCGCCTACATGGCGCTCTATCTTGCCTCCGACGAGTCGAAGTACGTCACCGCGCATGTGATGAACGTCTCCGGCGGCTGGATGTAATGTTCGCTTTGCCTTCTTTCGGATAAATCTCCGCATATCCAGAGAAAAGAGCCCGGCTTCGGCGTGTGCCGATCAGGCAGTAATTTGAGAAAACTACAAAATCGGCAGCTGCTAGGCAGGATTGGACAGCAAAACAGGCGGCACTCAGCTTCGGTTGGGTGTCGCCTGTTTTTACATCTAAGGGTTAGAATCACCTGTTTTTTGCATTGTAAAGCAAGGATAACAAAAAGGGCGAAATTGCTATTCTGCAAGGAAATCCCGGTCGCTCCACGCCGGATTTCGCAAGTGTACCTACACTTGTTTTCGCTCTTTTCACAAATACCCCCTTTTCATCCGGGCGGTTTTATATTACAATAAAACGACGAATATGAAAAAGCGAGGGGTAGTTTTATGGGAACAGAACCCAAATATAAACGCATCCTGCTCAAGATCAGCGGCGAGGCGCTGGCCGGTGAGCAGAAAACGGGACTGGACTTCGGCGTCATCGGTCAGGTGTGCGACGTCATCAAGACCTGCACCGAACTGGGCGTGCAGGTGGGCGTCGTCATCGGCGGCGGCAACTTCTGGCGCGGCGTGAAAAACGGCGAGGGCAAGATGGCCCGCTCGCGCGCCGACCACATGGGCATGCTCGCCACCGTCATGAACTGTCTGGCCGTGTCCGACGTTATGGAGCAGAAGGGCATCCCCGTGCGCGTGCAGACGGCCGTCGAAATGTCGACGTTTGCCGAGCACTATACCTGGGAGCGCGCCGTGGCGCATCTGGAAGAGGGCAAGGTCGTGCTCTTCGGTGCTGGCAGCGGCTGTCCGTATTTTTCGACCGACACGGCCGCCGTGCTGCGCGCCGCCGAGATCGGCGCGGACGCAATTTTGCTTGCCAAGAACATCGATGGCGTCTACAGTGCCGACCCGCATGTCGACCCCAGCGCCGTGAAGTACGACGCGATCACCTATGACGAGGTGCTGGCAAAGCATCTGGCCGTCATGGACCTGACGGCGACGTCGCTCGCGATGGAAAATGACATCCCGGTCGTCGTCTTCGCGCTGGCCGACCCGCAGAATATTGTCCGTGCTGTGATGGGCGAGCCCGTCGGCACGGTCGTGACGAAGTAAAATCAAATTTAAAAACCCGATAAGGAGGATACACCATGTCTACCGATTATACCGAGTTTGAATCCAAAATGAAAAAGACCGCTTCGGTCCTCACCGAGCAGTATGATTCCGTCCGTGCCGGCAAGGCCAACCCCGCCGTGCTCGACCGCATCACGGTCGATTACTACGGCTCACCCACGCCGATCCAGCAGATCGCGTCGATCAGCACGCCGGACGCCCGCTCGCTGCTCATCCAGCCGTGGGACGCTTCCGTGCTCAAGGGCATTGAAAAGGCCATTCTTGCGTCCGATCTGGGCCTGAACCCCCAGAACGACGGCCGCACCATCCGCCTGGTTTTCCCGGCTCTGACCGAGGAGCGCCGCCGTGACCTTGTCAAGCAGGTCAAGAAATACGGCGAAGAGGCCAAGGTCGCCGTGCGCAACATCCGCCGCGACGCAATGGACAAGTTCAAGGCGCAGAAGAAAAAGTCCGAGATCACCGAGGACGACCTCAAGATCATCGAGAAGGATCTGCAGAAGCTGACCGATGATTATATCAAGGAAGTCGAGCGCATCGCCGACGAAAAAGAGAAGGAGCTCATGGAGATCTGAGTTCCCGGACCCGCAAATGCGATACGGGGGGATTTTTCATCCCCCCGTTTGAATATCCTGTCTACAGGCGCCGCCCATCCGGGCGGTGCAGGAGGAACTATGGCAAACGATAAGACAACTGCGCCGCAGGTGGATTTCTCGCGCCTGCCGCGCCATGTGGCGATTATCCTCGACGGCAACGGCCGCTGGGCCAAAAAGCGCGGCCTGCCGCGCACGGCCGGCCATGCCTACGGCGCCGAGGCGTTTCGCCGCATCGGCAACTACTGCAAGGCCATCGGCATCGAATACCTCACGGTCTACGCCTTTTCCACGGAAAACTGGCGCCGCCCGCCCGAGGAAGTGCGCACGATCATGAGCATCTTCGATAAATATATGAAAGAAGCGCTCTCGATCATGGAGCGCGATAAGTTCAAGATGCGCTTTTTCGGCGAGCGGTCCGGCCTTTCGCCGGAGCTGCAGCGCCTCATGGCCGCGGCCGAGGAGAAGAGCACGCATTACGACGGCTGCCAGATGAACCTGTGCATCAATTACGGCGGCCGGGACGAGATCCTGCACGCCGTGCGCCGGTACGCCGAGGCGTACAAGGCCGGCACTGCGCCGGAGCTCACGGAGGATGTGTTCAGCAGCTATCTGTACTCGGCCGGCATCCCGGATCCCGACCTCATCATCCGCACGAGCGGGGAGCAGCGGCTGAGTAACTTCCTGCCCTGGCAGGGTGCGTACTCGGAGCTGTATTTCACCGACGTGCTCTGGCCGGACTTTACCGAGCGCGACATGGACGCGGCCCTGGCGGAGTTTCAGCGGCGCGACCGGCGCTTTGGCGGCGTGAAATGACCGCCGCACCCGAGAGAAAGACAAACGGGAGGAACCAATCATGAAAAACAGACTGATCGTTGCGGCCATCGGCATCCCGGCGCTGCTGGCTGTGATTTTCTTCACCCCGATCTGGGGCTGGGGCATCGTGGTGGCCATCATGGCGTCGTTCTGCGCGTGGGAGCTGCTGCACACGGCAATGCCGAAGTTCGTGCCGCGCTTTGCGGTGTATGCCGGCGTGTGCGGTGCGGCCATCGTGCTCGGCGCGGCGTTCGGCCAGTCCGAGCTCGTGTTCAAGATCGCGGCCTATGTGCTGTTTGTGACCATGTTCGTCGAGATGATGATCTCGTTTCACAAGTCCGAGCGCATCCCGTTTCAGGATCTGGCGCTCGTGTTCACGGCGGGCATTGTCATCCCGTGGATGCTCTCGTCGCTTGTGCGCCTCGGCCTGAATGACCCGAAGGCTCCGTATCTGCTGCTGCCGTTCGTCATCACATGGCTGAGCGATTCGGGCGCGTTCTTCGTCGGCCGCAGTCTGGGCAAGACCAAGCTTGCCCCCGCCCTGAGCCCGCATAAAACGGTCGAGGGCTGCGTCGGCGGCTTCGTGTGCGCCATCGCGGCGGCCATGCTCTACGGTCTCGTGCTGCATCTGTGCGGCTACCGCGTGCAGATCGGCCTGCTTGCCATCTACGGCTTCTTCGGCAGCCTTGCCGGTCAGGCGGGTGACCTGGCGTTTTCCGCCATCAAGCGCGAGCACGGCGTGAAGGATTACAGCAATCTGCTGCCCGGTCACGGCGGCATGCTCGACCGGTTCGACAGCACAATCTTCACCGCGCCCATGCTCGAGCTGCTGGTGCTGCTGGCACCGGCCATCTCGGTCGTGGCGAAGTAAGGGAGCACAGCTATGGTACATTCGATTTCCATTCTTGGTTCCACCGGCAGCATCGGCCGCCAGACCGTTGCCGTCGCGGAGCATCTGGGTCTCAACGTGCGCGCGCTGACGACGAACCGCAACATTCAGCTCGCCGAAGAGCAGGCACGTCGCCTGCACCCGGCGTTCGTCGCCGTGACGGATGAGACGGCGGCCAAGGCGCTGCGCATCGCGCTCGCCGACACGGACATTGCCGTCGGCAGCGGGGAAAACGCTCTGTGCGAGGCGGCGGTGCTCTCGGACACGGACGCCGTCGTCACGGCGGTGTCCGGCGCGGTCGGCCTGCGGCCGACGCTCGCGGCTATCGAAAAAGGCCGCCGCATCGCGCTGGCCAATAAAGAAACGCTCGTGTGCGCGGGCGACATTGTCATGCGCCGCGCCAGGGAATGCGGCGCGGAGATCGTGCCGGTCGATTCCGAGCACTCGGCCATTTTCCAGTGCCTGACCGGGCGGGAGGGCGAGCTGCACAAGATCCTGCTCACCGGTTCCGGCGGCCCGTTCCGCGGCTGGACGCGCGAAGAGACGCGCGATGTCACGCCCGAGATGGCCGTCCGCCACCCGAACTGGAGCATGGGCGCGAAGATCAGCGTGGACTCCGCGACCATGATGAACAAGGGCCTGGAATTCATTGAGGCCATGCACCTGTTCGGCGTCACGCCGGATGATATTCAGGTGCTCATCCACCCCGAGAGCGTCGTGCACTCGATGGTCGAGCTGCTCGACGGGACGGTCATCGCCCAGCTCGGCGTGCCGGACATGGGTCTGCCCATCCAGTACGCGCTCACGTATCCGGAGCGCAGGCCCAGCCGCAGCGACCGGCTGGATTTCACGGCTTACCCCGGCGGGCTGCATTTCTACGCACCTGATCTCGAGGCACTGCCGTGCCTTGCGCTCGCCATGCGGTGCGCGCGCACCGGCGGCACCGCGCCGACGGTCATGAACGCGGCCAACGAAGTCGCCGTGCACCTGTTTCTGGATCATAAAATTGGGTATCATTCCATTTATGAGAGCGTGGCGGCGGCGGTGGAGGCCATCGCACCGGCCGCCGCGCCGGATCTGGACGTCATTCGCGCGGCCGATCAGGAGGCCCGCGCGTTCGTCCGGTCGTATTTCCATTTCTGAAAGGACACCTCATGTATATTCTGCTCGCAATTCTCGTCTTTGGAATCCTCATCGCCGTGCACGAGCTTGGCCACTTCCTTGTGGCTAAGGCGTGCGGAGTGCGTGTGGATGAGTTCGCCATCGGCATGGGCCCTGCTATCTGGAAAAAGCAGAAGGGGGAGACGCTCTACGCCGTCCGCTGCCTGCCAATCGGCGGGTTTTGCGCCATGGCGGGCGAGGACGAGGCGATCGACGACCCGCGCGCGTTTACGAGCCAGCCGGCGTGGAAGCGGTTTCTGATTCTCTGCGCCGGCGCGTTCATGAACTTCGTGTTCGGTCTGCTGCTGCTGCTGATCGTGTTCGCGCAGGCGAAGAGCTTCTCCACGCCGACGCTCACGGACTTCATGGACGGCTGCCCCTATCAGGGGGAGGACGCCCTGCAGGTGGGCGACACGATCTGGAGCATCGACGGGCACCGCATCTATTTCACGACCAATGTCAGCGAATATCTCGCCCGCGGAGGCGACACGCATGACATCGTCGTCAAGCGTGACGGCAAGAAGGTCGCGCTTAACGATTTCTATCTCGTGGCGCGGGAGTATCCGGGGCAGGACGGCAAGATGTACGGCTTCTACTTCGGCACGAAGCCGGCGACGTTCGGCGCCAAGCTCCAGACGACGTGGTACAGCGCGATGGACTTCGTGCGCATGGTCTGGATGGGTCTGAGCGATCTGCTCGCGGGTGCGGTCGGCGTCAAGGATCTGTCCGGCCCGGTCGGCATCGTGAGCATGATGAACGAGGTCGGCAAGGAGTCGGCCACGAAGGCGGCCGCCTTCTCGAACATCGCTTATTTCTCGGCGTTCATCGCCGTGAACCTTGCGGTCATGAATATGCTGCCGCTGCCGGCGCTCGACGGCGGGCGTGTGTTCTGCCTGCTCGTCACGTGGGTGCTCGAGCGGATCAGCCGCAGAAAGATCGACCCCAAGTATGAGGGCTATATCCACACGGCGGGGCTGGTGCTGCTGCTGGCACTGATGGCCTACGTCATGTATAACGACATTTCCAAACTTGTCACCTGAGCCGGGGCGGTTTTTCCGCCTCGGGCTTTCGTGCGTTTTCAGGTTTGCGGAGATACAGGAGTGTTTATGAACAGAACCCAGACAAAACAGATCCATGTCGGCCCCGTCGCGATTGGCGGCGGCGCGCCGGTCGCGGTGCAGTCCATGTGCAACACGCACACCTCGGACGCACGCGCGACCATCGAGCAGATTGCCCGGCTGCATGATGCCGGGTGTGAGATCATCCGCCTTGCCGTGCCGGATCAGGCCGCAGCGGATGCTCTGCCCGAGATCGTGCACGCCTCGCCCATCCCGGTCGTGGCCGACATTCATTTTGACTACCGGCTCGCGCTCGCGGCGGCAAAGGCCGGCGTGCACAAGATCCGCATCAACCCCGGCAACATCGGCGAACCGGACAATGTCCGCAAGGTGGCCGAGGCCTGCCGGGAGCGCGGCATCCCCATCCGCATCGGCGTCAACGGCGGCAGTCTGGAAAAGCGCCTGCTCGAAAAGTACGGCCACCCGACACCGGAGGCGCTCGTCGAGAGCGCGCAGGGGCACATTGACCTGCTGCACCGGTATGATTTTGATGACATTGCCCTGTCAATGAAGAGCTCCACCGTGCCGCTGACGATCGCGGCCTACCGGCTCGCGGCTGAGCGGTTTCCCTATCCGCTGCACGTCGGCGTCACGGAGACCGGCACGGCCTACAACGGCATCATCCGCTCCGCCGTCGGCATCGGTACGCTGCTGTCCGAGGGCATCGGAGATACGATCCGCGTCTCGCTCACGGCTGACCCCGTGGAGGAGGTGCGCGCCGGCATCGCTATTTTGAAGGCGGCCGGGCTGCGCCGCGAGGGGGTGCGCTTTGTCTCGTGCCCGACGTGCGGCCGCACGCAGATCGACCTCATCGCGCTCGCGCAGGAGGTCGAGCAGCGGCTCCAGGGACTGGAGCGGGACATCACGGTCGCCGTGATGGGCTGCGTCGTCAACGGCCCCGGTGAGGCACACGAGGCGGACTACGGCATCGCCGGCGGCAGGGACTGCGGCCTGCTGTTTCGCCGCGGCGAGATCCTCGGAAAATACCCTGCGGATAAGCTGGCCGATGCGCTGGTGGACCTGATCCTGAGCGAAAAGTGAGGAAGCTATGAGCGAAAAGATCCCGTTTCTTGACATGTTCCCGGACTGCGCGTCTCTGCAGGATACCTGCGGCGGTCTCGACAAGGCCGAGGTGCTCGACGTGCTCATCGAGCGCGAGACCATGACGATGCAGCTGCACACGTGGTTTGCGCGTATGCCGGCGCCGGTCGAGCGCACAAATATTGAGCAGCTGCTCGCGGCACAGTTCCGGCTGCGCGGCGTGCAGATTCAGGCGGAATATCCCGCACCGGAGCAGAAAAAAGAGGAGAAGAAGGCAAAAGCCAAAGTCCTCATGGGCAAGCCGATCCCGAAGCGCACGGACATCACGCCGATGAACGAGCTCACGCTCGAGAGCGGCAATGTCACGCTGGAGGGCGAGGTGTTTGCCGTCAGCAGCCGCGAGATCGCAAAGTACGGCTCGGCTGTGCTCTCATTTGATATGACCGACAGCACGAGCAGCGTGCGCGTGTCGCGCTTTCTGCGCGCGGACGATGACCAGAGCATCGTCGGCCTTATCCACGAGGGTATGTGGCTGCGCGTTCAGGGCAAGATCAACTACAGCAAGTACGACGAGGACATGGTGCTCGAGCCGCGCAACATCGTGCAGGGGGAGAAGGTCATCCGCCCCGACAATGCGCCGCAAAAGCGCGTGGAGCTGCATCTACATACCCGCTATTCGGCGCTCGACGCCATCTCCGACCCCGCCGACCTCGTGGCACGCGCGGCTTACTGGGGGCATCCGGCCATTGCCGTGACGGACCACGGTGTGGCGCAGGCGTTCCCGGATATGTGGAAGGCGTCGAAGAAATACGGCGTGAAGATCATCTACGGTGAGGAGGGCTATCTCGTCAACGACGTGGACGGCACGCTCGCCGTGCACGGGCAGAGCGACCTGCCGCTCGATACGGAGTTCATCGCCTTTGACATTGAGACGACCGGCCTGCACCTGGACACAAACCGCATGACGGAGATCGGTGCGGTGCTCTTTTCCGGCGGCGAGGTGAAGGCGGAGTTTGACACGTTCGTCAACCCGCACATGCCCATCCCGGCCGAGATCACGCGCCTGACCGGCATCACGGATGCAGACGTGGCCAATGCGCCCGACGAGGCGGAGGCCATGCGCCAGTTCCTCGACTTTGCGGGCGGGCGGCCGATCATCGCGCACAATGCCGACTTTGATACCGGCTTCATGAGTGCGGCCTGCCGCCGGGCGGGCATCCCGTTTGAGCCGGTGTATCTCGACACGCTGGTGCTCGCGCAGTACCTGCTGCCGGATCTCAAGCACCACAAGCTCGACCAGGTCTCGAACCGCCTGAGCCTGCCGGACTTCAACCACCACCGCGCGTGCGACGATGCGATGGTCGTGGCGCGCATCATGGACAAGTTCCTGCCCATGCTCACGGCTAAGGGCGCAAAGACGATCGGCGACTTCAACGACCTCGTGCGCGGCGGCCTGAAGGAGAAGCGCCGCACGCACCACATCTCCATTCTGGTGAAAAACAAGACCGGCCTGAAAAACCTCTACGAGATCATTTCCCGGTCGTATCTGAAATATTTTAAGCGCAACCCCACCATCCCCAAGAGCCTGCTCATGGAGTACCGCGAAGGCCTCATCATCGGCTCTGCCTGCGAAGCGGGCGAGGTGTTCGAGGCCGTGTTGCGCGGCAAGAGCGACACGGAGCTCAAACGCATCGCGTCGTTTTATGACTATCTGGAGATCATGCCGCTGGCCAATAACCACTTCCTGCTCGACAACGGCACCGTGCGCAGCGAGGAATCCCTGCGCAATCTCAACCGCCGCATCGTGCAGCTCGGCGAGGAGCTCGGCAAGCCCGTCGTGGCGACGTGTGATGTGCATTTTCTCGATCCCGAGCAGGAGATCTTCCGCCGTATCCTGCTGGCAGCCAAGAAATTCTCCGACGCGGACAAGGCCATGCCGCTCTATTACCGCACGACGGAGGAAATGCTCGACGAATTTGCCTACCTCGGCCCTGAAAAGGCGCAGGAGGTCGTCGTCACGAATACGAATGCCATCGCCGACAGCGTCGAGGTGTTCGAGCTCCTGCCGAAGGATCTTTATCCGCCGAAGATCGAAAATTCCGCCCAGCAGCTCAAAGACCTGGTCTATGGCAAGATGACGGCCATCTACGGCGAAAACCCGCCGAAGCTCATCACCGACCGCGTCGAGACCGAACTGCACGACATCCTCTCGCGCGGGTACGACGTCATTTACATGAGTGCGCAGAAGCTCGTCGCCAACTCTCTCGAGCACGGCTATCTGGTCGGCAGCCGAGGCAGCGTCGGCTCGTCGCTCGTGGCGTACTTCTCCGGCATCACGGAGGTCAACTCCCTTCCGCCGCACTATGTCTGCCCGCAGTGCAAGTACACGGACTTTGACTCCGGTGCGGGCTTCGGCTGCGGCGCGGACATGCCGGACAAAGTGTGCCCCAAGTGCGGCGCCAAGCTCCGCAAGGACGGGTTTGATATTCCGTTTGAAACATTCCTCGGCTTCGGCGGTGACAAGGTGCCCGATATTGACCTGAACTTCTCGGGCGAATATCAGGCCAAGGCGCATAAGTACACCGAAGAGCTCTTCGGTTCGGACCACGTGTTCCGCGCCGGGACGATCGGCACGCTGGCGGAAAAGACGGCCTACGGCTATGTCCTCAAGTACCTCGAGGAACGCGGCAAGACCCTGCCGAAGGCGGAGATGAACCGCCTCGCGCTCGGCTGCGTCGGCGTCAAGCGCACGACCGGCCAGCACCCCGGCGGCCTCGTCGTCATCCCGCAGGATAAGGACGTCACGGATTTCTGCCCCGTGCAGCACCCGGCCGACGATCCGAACAGCGACATCATCACCACCCATTTTGAATATCACTGCATGGAGGCAAACCTCCTCAAGCTCGACGAGCTCGGCCACGATGACCCGACCATGATCCGCATGCTCGAGGACATGACCGGCGTCAACGCACGCGAGATCCCGCTCGACGATCCGGAGACCATGGGCATCTTCTGCAGCGCGGCGCCGCTCGGCCTGACGGACGACGACCCGATCGTCGGCAAGACCGGCACGATCGGCATCCCCGAGTTCGGCACCGGCTTCACGCGCCAGATGCTCGTCGACACGCAGCCGAAGGGCTTTGATATCCTCGTGCGCCTGTCCGGCTTCTCGCACGGCACGGACGTGTGGCTCGGCAACGCGAAAGACCTCATCATGTCCGGCACGGCGACGGTCAACCAGACGGTCGGCTGCCGCGACGATATCATGCTCTACCTCATCAGCCGCGGTATGGACGCCAAGCTCTCGTTCAAGATCATGGAGAGCGTCCGCAAGGGCAAGGTCAAGCGCGGCGGCTTCCAGGACGGCTGGGTCGAAACGATGCAGGAGCACGGCGTGCCGGAGTGGTACATCACGTCCCTGAGCAAGATCGCCTACCTGTTCCCGAAGGCACACGCGGTGGCCTACGTCATGATGGCGTTTCGCATCGCGTGGTTCAAGGTGCACGAGCCGCTGGCGTTTTACAGCGCGTATTTTTACCGCCGCAGCCAGAAAGATTCGTTCGACGCCGACATGATGACCCGCGGCCTGGATTACACCCGCCGCAAGATCAACGAACTGCGCAACAAGCCCACGCTCACAGCCAAGGAAGAGGACCTGCTCGTGACGATGGAGGCCGTGTACGAATTCAACCTCCGCGGGTTCGAATTCGCGCCCATGAGCCTCTATGAGAGCGACGCGACGAAGTTCCTCATCCGCGACGGGAAGCTCCTGCCGCCGTTCGTGGCCATCTCCGGCCTCGGCGAGAGCGCGGCGTGGAATCTCGTGGCCTGCCGCGCCGGCGGGCGCGAGTTCGTGTCGGTCGAGGAGCTCTCGGCCGCCTGCCCGAAGGTCAGTCAGACGCATCTGGAGCAGCTGCGCGCCATGGGCGCGCTCGGCGAGATGCCGGACAGCAGCCAGATGAGCCTGTTTTAAATTCGTTACTTTTTGCAATTTCTGTTTGCAACATGCGGCGATCCTTGGTATGATAAAGCCGTATCCCTGTATGATTCGGTGCGACCGAAAGAGGAGGTTATGCAATGAAACGTTTTCTGGCGCTGCTGCTGACGCTGGTCATGCTCGTTTCCGTCTGCGGTCTGCAGGCGTTCGCCGCCGACGGCGACACCCCGGCGGACACCGGCGACGAGCTGGTCGTCTACACGCGCTCCGGCGCAACGCGGACATTCCATGTCGGCGATACTTTTTCGTATACCTACTGGTTCCGGCTGACGTCCGGCTCCGTCAACAAGATTACGGGCCACGTGCTGTATGACAGCCAGTGCCTGAAGGTCAATGCCGACGGCTGCAAGTTCCCGAACATGACGTCTGCGTCGACGAAGGACAACGCGGGGGACTTTGAGTTCCACGATACGTTCACGACATCGCAGGGCGGTGAATTTGCCACCTCGTCTCCGCAGGTCATGGCAAACATTTCGTTTACCGTCACGCGCGGCGGCACGGCGTACCTGACGACGATGCTCGAGGAGCTGGAGATTCGCAAGTCGAATAATGACAAGTCCGAGCTGGTCACGAATTTCAAGAACAAGACCTGGTCGCCGACGATGTATACCACGTTCGACTATCTGCAGGATGAGAAGCCCTCGGCCGTCTCCACGCCGCTGAGCGCCTCGTCCGACGTCGCGTGGTACTATGCCGTCGAGGCGGAGACCGGTGCGCCCGTCCCGGCCGGGGTGACGTTTGAGCTCACCGGCACGTCCGGCAACGGCGAGCACATTGAGCGCACGGCCGTGTCCGATGCCTATGGCTTCGTCGGCTTCGGCACGGTGCCGTATGGTACTTATTACATTCAGACGCGCACACCGGACGGCACTGAGACGGCGTACATTATCAGCGACGGCTCGCGCATTCTGCCCAATGTGGAAAATGGCCAGCTGCTGCTTGACCACACGCTGCACTACAAAACGGCGGCTTCCAGCGAGCTGCGCTCCATTACGGTCACGTTCGAGTGGACGAATGAGCTGATCGCACCCGACGAGGTCTATACCAAGGACCGGCCGACGAGCGTGTACATGGAGCTGAGCCGCAACAGCGATGCCGTGGTCGTGGCGCACCATTCGTCCGACCCCGAGGACGGACAGGCCGTCTTCGAGAATCTGCCCATCCACGATGATAACGGCAACGAGATCACCTATGTCCTGACCACGACGACGCTGCAGCATTACGATGCGCAGATCACGCGCACGGATACGGGCTTCCACATCAATTTCGTCTATCTCAACGACCATACATGGGAGACGACCCGCACCGAGCCCACCTGCACGGTGGACGGCTCCATCGTCTCTGTGTGCAAGGACTGCGGCGCGACCGACCGAGTCGTGCTGCCCATGACCGGCCACAAGCTGGTCTCCTCCGGGCACGATGCCACCTGCACGCAGGAAGGCTATCAGCGCTACATGTGCACACAGTGCGACTATTGGTATGAGAAAAAGACCCCGGCGCTCGGCCACGACTGGAGCGACTGGGAGGTCGATCTTGAGGCCACCTCTCGCACCGACGGCATCAAGCACCGCACGTGCATGCGCTGCGGTGAGGTGGAGACGTATGCCATCCCGAGCGACCACCACGAGCACACCATGAAAAAGCACGTCGTCCAGCCGACCTGCACCGAGCAGGGCTACACCGAGTACCGCTGCGTCAACAAGGCGGGCCTGCCGTGCGGCGAGCACTACATTGTCGAGGGCAGCCGCACTCCGGCACTCGGCCATGACTACAGCGGCGACAGCGGTATCCGCACGATCGTGGAGCCGACCTGTACCACGACCGGCCTGAAGGAATATAACTGCTCCCGCTGCGGCGACACCTATACGGAGATCGTCCCGCAGCTGGGCCATAATTACGAGCTCAAGCCGGAAAACAGCAAAGAACCGGACTGCACGCAGCCGGGCACGGAGTATTATGTCTGCGGCCGGTGCAACGATGTGCATCTGGTGCGCATACCGGCAAAGGGTCACGACTGGGGCGACTGGATCATCGACCGGCAGGAGACCGATCAGGAAGACGGCGCCAAGCATCGCGTCTGCAAGGTCTGCGGCGAGCGGCAGGACGCCAAGATTCCGAAGCTGAGTCATGTGCACAACCACATCCCCACGGTCGTCGAGCCGACCTGCGAGCAGCAGGGCTACACGCGCTACACCTGCGCCTGCGGCGATACGTATATTGAAGAGAGCAGCTATGTGCCCGCGCTTGGCCACGCCTGGGTCGAGACCGGGCGGCAGGAGCCGACGAGCAAGACCGTCGGTGTCATTACTTACACCTGCCAGCGCTGCGCCAAGCTGCGCTATGAATTCATCCCCAAGACCGAGCCGGTCGATACCTGGAAAAACCCCTACCGCGATGTGCGCAGCAATGCATGGTATTATGAGGACGTGGCCTACGTCACGCGGGGCGGTCTCATGGTCGGCACCTCGACGCTGACCTTCTCGCCGGCAGAAGAGATGAGCCGCGCCATGCTCGTCGCAGTGCTCTACCGGATGAGCGGCTCGCCGAGCGTGGCGGGCATGACCGCGCCGTTCACGGATGTGCCGGACGGCCAGTGGTACACGGAGGCGGTCGTCTGGGCGTATAACTGCGGCGTGGTCAGCGGCACGAGCACGACGACGTTCTCACCCGAGCTGAACATCACGCGCGAGCAGATGATGACGATGTTCTACGGTTACGCCGAGTTTATGGATTACAACACGATGGCGGTCGCCGACCTGAGCGTGTTCCCGGACGGCGGGAGCGTCTCGCCCTGGGCACAGACCGAGATGGGCTGGGCCGTTGCCAACACGCTCATCAGCGGCGTGCAGGAAGGCAATACCACCTATCTGCGCCCGCAGGGAAATGCCACGCGCGCCGAGGCGGCAGCGATCCTGCACCGCTTTGACCAGTGGCGTATCAACGCCGTCGTCACGGTGAAATGAAAACAGGAGGAGATCATATCATGGCCAATCTTGTCATTACCATCGGGAGAGAAAATGGCAGCGGCGGCCGGCAGCTCGGCAGTGAGCTGGCGGCGGCACTGGGCGTCAAGTGCTACGATTCGGAGCTCATCAATGAAACGGCGAAAGCGAGCGGCTTTGCCGAGAGCTTCGTGCAGACGCATGAAGAGCAGCGTCCGGGCAGCTTCCTGTATTCGCTTGTGACGGGCGGCGGCGTCATTGCCGACGAGCAGCCGTTCCCGGTGCAGATCTTTCAGGCGCAGTCGGAGGTCATCCGTACCATCGCGGCGCGCGAGTCGTGTGTCATCGTCGGCCGCTGCGCGGACTATGTCCTGCGTGACGATCCGAACGCGGTGCTCGTGAATCTGTTTGTCCATGCGCCGATGGCTGCCCGCATCCGCCGCGAGAGCGCACGCACGAACACCACGCCCGCGGAGGCGGAAAAGCGCATCCGTCAGGTGGATAAGGAGCGCGCGGCGTACTATAACTTCTTCTCCTCCAAGCGCTGGGGCGATGCACAGGGGTATGACCTGTGCGTCAACACCGACGGGCTGGAGATCAGCGACGTCGCCAAGCTCGTGCTCCGCTATCTGGAGCTGCGCGGCCTGCGCTGAACCATAGGCAAAGCAAAACCGGCAGACGCTCAGGCGTCTGCCGGTTTTTCCGTGTCGGGGAGGTAGTCTGTGAGCTGCGCGTCCGGCACCGGCCGGATGTCCGCCCCGGCCAGTGCGGGGCAGAGGGCCGGCAGGCGCGCAGGGTCAGCGATGAGCGCGTCCTTCTGCGCGCGCGTCAGGCGCTTGATGCGCGCCTCGAGCTGCCGGGCGGTCGTGGCGGTGTCGGTCGTCAGCAGCAGCGCCAGCGCCGTGACCGGATGACTGCGCGTATACTTCGCGCAGCCGGGCAGACGCCCGACGTGCTGCCGCAGGCGGCGCGCAATGTCCGGCGTCATGCCCGTGTAGAGTGAGCCATCCGCGCAGCGAAGAAGATAGACATAGTGACGCGTATCCATGAAAAAGTCCCCGTTTTCCGTGTAAAATGCATGAAAAAGTATAGCACAAAATTGTCAATTTTTCAAACACGCGGTATTGTCATCTTGTGCAAAAGCGCAAATTCGGCTGCGAATATTCATTGATTTTCTGAATATTCGCGCGTTTTGTGAATATTCTGGTGTGAAATTCGTATATTCATGCACGAAAATGCTTGACAGGCTTACTTCAGCGTGCTATCATACGAGCATACCAAACGGGGCGCGAGCCCCAATCTATTTTGTTTGAGGAAGAGGCTAATAAAATGAAGAAATTTGTTGCACTGCTTCTGGCAGTCCTCATGGTCGCATCTCTGTGCGCCTGTGGCCAGAAGGATACCCAGACGGGTTCGGACATCAAGACCGTGACCGCCGGTAAGCTCACCATGTCGACCAACGCGCAGTTCCCGCCGTACGAGTCCGTTGCGGACGACGGCAAGGGCTACGAGGGCACCGGCTTTGAAGGCATCGACATCGAGATCGCTTACGCCCTGGCGCAGAAGCTGGGCCTGGAGCTGGTCGTCGACGATATGGACTTTGACTCTGCTCTGAGCGCCGTCCAGACCGGCAAGAGCGACATCGTTGCCGCCGGCGTGACCGTCACGCCAGAGCGTCAGAACACCATGTGCTTCACCGACAGCTACGCCAACGGCGTGCAGGTCGTCATCGTGAAGGAAGGCTCCGATATCAAGAGCATTGATGATCTCGAAGGCAAGAAGATTGGCACCCAGCGCGGCACCACCGGTTATAGCTATTGCATCGATGATTACGGCGAGGACAGCGTGGTTCCCTTTGATGACGGCGCCACCGCCGTGCAGAACCTGCTCGCCGGTAAGGTCGACTGCGTCGTGATCGACAAAGCGCCGGCTCAGGAGTACGTCAAGGCGAACGCCGGTCTGACCATTCTGGACACCGAGTACGCCAACGAGGATTACGCCATCGGCATGGCTAAGGACAACACCGCGCTGCAGGAAGCCCTGAACAAGGCGCTGGCCGAGCTCAAGGCGGACGGCACCATCCAGTCCATCATCGACAAGTATATTTCCGCGAAGTAATCGCATCCAAAATGCAAACCACGTAAAGGGCGGCCAACTGCCGCCCTTTGCGCGTAGAAAGAAAGAGGTATCTACATGGGTAATTGGGCGCAGCTTTACGCCGACCTGACGGCGCAGCTGCAGGCCGGGCAGGCCCTCGGCTTCTGGGACAACGCCTTCGTCGGCTTTTACCAGAGCTTTGTGGCCGCCGGACGCTGGAGACTGTATCTGAACGGCCTGCTCACCACGCTCGAAGCGACGATCCTGGCGCTGCTGCTGGGCGTCGTGCTCGGCGTCGTCGTCGCGGTCATCCGCACGGCGCACGACCAGCAGCGCGCCGGGCACAAGAATGTGATCCTCGGCGTGTTCAACGCCATCTGCAAGATCTATACGACCATCATCCGCGGCACGCCGATGATGGTGCAGCTGCTGATCATGAGCCTCGTGATCTTCGCCAGCAGCCGCAACTATACCATGATCGGCATTCTGGCGCTCGGCATCAACTCCGGCGCTTACGTCTCGGAGATCGTCCGCAGCGGCCTCATGTCGGTCGACCCCGGCCAGATGGAGGCCGGCCGCAGCCTGGGCATGAACTATTTCACGACCATGCGCTTCATCGTCATCCCGCAGGCCATCAAGAACATCCTGCCGGCCCTCGGCAACGAGTTCATTACCCTGCTCAAGGATACGTCCCTCATCACCGTCATCGGCGGTAAGGAGATGACGTATGCGGCCAAGGCGGTCATTGCCAAGACGTATCAGGGCCTGTTCCCGCTGTTCGGCATCGCGCTGATGTACCTGCTGCTGGTCATGCTGTTTTCCAAGCTGCTCGGTGTGCTTGAAAGGAGGCTGCGTCAAAGTGATCGACGTTAAACACCTGTCCAAATCGTTCGGCGACCACCTCGTGCTCGATGATATTTCCGAGCATGTCAGCCCCGGTGAAAATGTGGTCATCATCGGGCCCTCCGGCTCCGGTAAGTCGACGTTCCTGCGCTGCCTGAATCTGCTCGAGCAGCCAACGGCCGGCACCATCACCTTTGCCGGTACGGAGATCACCGACCCGAAGGTGAATATCGATGCCATGCGCCGCCAGATGGGCATGGTGTTCCAGCACTTCAATCTGTTCCCGAACATGACCGTGCGCAAGAATATCACGCTTGCGCCCGTGCAGACGAAGCTCATGTCACAGGCAGAGGCGGATGCGGAGGCGGACAAGCTCTTGGCCCGCGTCGGTCTGGCCGACCGCGGCGACAGCTATCCGTCCGCGCTCTCCGGCGGCCAGAAGCAACGCATCGCCATCGTGCGTTCGCTTGCCATGCACCCGAAGGTCATGCTCTTTGACGAGCCGACGAGCGCGCTCGACCCCGAGATGGTCGGCGAAGTGCTCGACGTTATGAAGGAGCTGGCGCACGAGGGTATGACGATGGTCGTCGTCACGCACGAGATGGGCTTCGCCCGCGAGGTGGGCGACCGCGTGCTGTTCATGGCCGACGGCAAGATCGCCGAGTCCGGCACGCCGAAGGATATCTTCGAGCACCCGCAGTGCGCGCGCCTGCAGGACTTTTTGGCCAAGGTGCTGTAAGTGGACATTGCAACCGCGCGGCCTGACCGGCTGCGCGGTTTTCTGCGGAAAGGAGCCGGAATGCCGGAACTGACCTGTCCCGTCTGTGGCGGTGTGCTGCACCGGGAGGAGCGATCCCTGCGCTGCGGCGCGGGGCACTGCTATGACCTCGCGCGGCGGGGCTATGTAAATCTGCTGCGCACGAATCAGTCCAAAGACAAGCGCCACGGCGACGATCAGCGCATGGTAGCCGCGCGCACCGCGTTTCTGGACGCGGGCTACTACGCGCCGCTGCGCGATGCAATCGCCGCCGCCGCGGTGGAATATACCTCCGGAGGCACAGACGTGCTCGACGCCGGCTGCGGCGAGGGATATTACACCGCCCACGTCCTGCACGCGCTGCAGGCGCAGGGGAGAAGCCCCTCCGTGTGCGGGGTGGATATCTCGCGTGACGCGCTCATCTGTGCGCACCGGCGTGCGCCGGAGCTGGCGCTGGCCGTGGCCAGCATTGCGCACCTGCCGGTCGCGGACGCGAGCTGTGACCTGCTGCTGAACGTGTTTGCCCCGCACGACGCGGCCGAGTTTGCGCGCGTGCTGCGCACCAATGGGGTGCTGTTGCGCGTCATACCGCTTGAGCGCCATCTCTGGGGACTCAAGCAGGCGGTGTACGACCACCCGTATGAAAACACCGTCCCCGACCCGGCGCTGCCCGGCTTTACACTCGCGGAGCAGCGGACGCTGCGCGGCACGATCACCCTGCGCACGAATGCCGATATCGAGGCACTCTTTTGCATGACGCCGTATTACTATAAGACCGGCGCGCGCGATCAGGCAAAGCTCCATGCACGCGACACCCTGACCACGGAAACCGAATTTGCCCTCCTGATCTATCGGAAAGCATGAAAAACGTTAGCACTCAATTCAAAAGAGTGCTAACGTTTACATTTTGTTCACGGCATATACTTTATTTATTCATAATTGTATAGTAATTTATATATCGTAAAGAGCGAGAGAAATAAAACGAACGCTCGATAAAATCATTACCATGTATAGAATTCTAGGAGGAATATAAAATGTTCGAAATCATGCCTTTTGACCGCAGAAGCTATCGTATGAGCTACAATCCGTTCCGCGAACTGGAACAGATGGAGAAGAATTTCTGGGGCGACCAGCAGGTCAATCCGTTCCGCACCGACATTTCCGAGACGGCGGACGGCTACAAGCTCGAGGCCGACCTGCCTGGCTTCCGCAAGGAAGACATCCACATTGACATCGATGATGACATCCTGTCCATTCAGGCCGAGCATAAGGACAGCAACGACGAAAAGGACGACAAGGGTGATTACATCCGCCGCGAGCGTTACTATGGTTCTTATTCCAGAAGCTTCAACGTGTCCGAGATCGACGTCGAGAACATCAAGGCCGCCTATGAAAACGGCGTCCTGACGCTGACCATGCCCAAGAAAGCCCCGGTAAAGCCGGAGTCCAAGCACCTCGAGATCGAGTGATCGAGGGCACAAATCCGTAAATCCTCTCATCTCTCATATTTCCTTTCATCCCCCTATCGAAAAGGCGCCCGGTGTCCGGCCGGGCGCCTTTTTCGCGCTCTGTGCGGCTTGACAGCGCTGCAGTGCGTTGTATAATAGATTGACTTTGCAAGAATCGAGAAAACCGTTATGCAAAAACTCAGTCAAAAAACACAGGGCATCGTCTATGTCCTCATCGCGGCGTTCGGCTTTTCGCTCATGTCCATGTTCGTGAAGCTGGCGGGCGATCTGCCGTCGTTCGAAAAGGCGTTTTTCCGCAACTTTGTTGCGCTCATTTTCATCGTCATCCTCATGCTGCGCAGCCACACGTCGTTCCTGCCGGAGCGGCGCAACCTCCCGGCGCTGTTCGGCCGGTGCTTTTTCGGCACGCTGGGTCTGCTGTGCAATTTTTATGCCATCAGCAAGCTGAACCTGCCGGATGCGAACATGCTCAACAAGCTCTCGCCGTTTTTCGCCATCGTGTTTTCGATTTTCCTGCTGCGCGAAAAGCCGAACCTTGTGCAGGTGCTCGGCGTTCTGGTCGCCTTCGGCGGCAGTGTGTGCATCATCAAACCGAGCTTCGATAATCCTCAGGCGCTTCCGGCGCTGGCCGGTGCGCTCGGCGGATTGGGCGCGGGCGCTGCGTATACGTTTGTGCGCTATCTCGGCGCGCGCGGGGAAAACGGCAGCCGCATCGTGTTTTATTTCTCGGTATTCTCCTGTCTGGTCTGCCTGCCGCTTCTGCTGCTGGATTATGAGCCGCTGAGCGCGCGGCAGCTGATCTATCTCCTGCTGGCGGGGGCGTTTGCGTGCGTCGGGCAGCTCGGCATCACGAAGGCGTATGTCTGTGCACCGGCCAAGGAGATCTCGGTGTATGATTATACGCAGGTGCTCTTTGCGGCCGCGCTGGGCTTTTTCGTCTTTGGCGAGGTGCCGGATTGGCTCAGCGTTCTGGGCTATATGCTCATCTGCGGCGCGGGGGTCGGCATGTTTCTTTATAACCGGCGGCGTGATGCTGCTCATCCATGAAAATCAGCTGGCGCCGGATGCAAATCGCATCCGGCACCAACTTTTTTTCGTTTTTCATCACAGGGAGAGAAAGTGTTGAGCAACGAATCCCCCCCGGGAGCTTGTACAGGAAGCGGCTGGTGCGTTATAATCTTGTCATAAGAAACGAAGGGAAAGGCGGTGCATCCCATGCATATGGCAGATGCGTTGCTCACGCCGGCGGTCGCCGGTGTGATGTATGCCGCTTCTGCGGTCGTTGCGGGGGCCTCGATCGTGGAGCTGCACAAGGAAGAAAAGCAGGATCTGACCTCGGCGGCCAAGAAGCTGCCGACCATGGCCGTCATGTCGGCGCTCGTGTTCGCGGGGCAGATGATCAACTACACCATCCCCGGCACCGGCTCGTCCGGCCATCTGTGCGGCGGATTGCTGCTCACGTCGGTGCTTGGGCCGTGGGCGGGATTCTTGTCCATGATCGTGATCCTTACGATCCAGAGCCTGTTCTTTGCCGACGGCGGCCTGATGGCGCTGGGCGCGAACGTCTGGAACATGGCGTTTTACGGCTGCTTTGTCGGATATTTTCTCATCTATCGGCCGCTGATGCGCAGCCGCTGCTTTGCGCGGCGCGGCGAGCGGGCGGCGAACCGCCTCAAGATCACGCTCGCGTCCGTGCTCGGCTGTGTGCTGACGCTGCAGCTTGGCGCGTTCTCGGTCGTGCTGGAGACGACGCTCTCCGGCATCACGGATCTGCCGTTCGGCGCGTTCTGCGCCATCATGCAGCCCATTCATTTGGCCATCGGCCTGATCGAGGGCCTCATCACGGCTGCGGTGCTGCTGTTCCTCTATGAGGCACGGCCGGAGCTGCTGCGCGATGTGTGCACGGGCGGCGAAACTGCCGGCAAGGTCTCATTCAAGGGCACGATCGCGGTCATCGCCCTTGCGGCGGTGCTCGTCGGCGGCGGCCTGTCGCTGCTGGCCAGCGGCAACCCCGACGGTCTGGAGTGGTCGCTGTTTGGCAACAGCGACGCTGGCTACACGCAGAATATGGGCCTCGATGAGGACAGCTACGGCGTGCAGAGCAGCGCGGCCGATAAGGCTGGCGCTGTACAGGAAAAGACGGCGTTCCTGCCGGACTATTCCTTCGCCGGGAGCGATTCCGCGGCCGGTACATCCGTGTCCGGCGTGGCGGGTGCTGCCATCGTAGCGGCGGCAGCGGCGCTCATCTGCGGTGTCGGCGGGATCTGCCGGCACAAGAAGAGCCATCAGCAATAATCTCGATACCAAGCATCCAAATACGACCCATGCGGCAAGCTCCATTCGGAGCTTGCCGCAATGGGCGTTTTTGCACCAATGGGGGAGGTGAGTACACGTGAACAAAGCACAGCAGGCCAGTGTCGAGCTGCGGGCCATGGACGAGCTGGCAGCGCAGGATTCGCCGATGCACCGGCTCAGTCCGCTGTCCAAGCTTTTTATGACCGTGCTCTACATCGTCGTGACGGTCTCATTTCATAAGTACGACATCTCGGGCGTGTTCGTCATGGTGCTCTTCCCGCTCGCCGGTTATCAGGTCAGCATGATCCCTGTGCATACGTGCTTTCACAAGCTGCGCGTGGTGATGCCGCTCGTGTGCGCGGTGGGCCTGTTCAATCCCTTCTTTGACAAGCGGATCGTGTTGTATATCGGCACGGTCGGCGTCAGCGGCGGCGTGATCTCCATGCTGACGCTGATGATGAAGGGCATCTTCTGTCTCATGGCGTCGTTCCTGCTCGCGGCGACGACGAGCATCGAGGACGTCTGCCGCGCGCTGCGGCAGCTGCACGTGCCGAAAGTGCTCACGTCGCTGCTGCTGCTCACGTTCCGGTACATCTCCGTGCTGCTCGACGAGGCAGCTATCATGACGGATGCCTACCGCCTGCGCGCGCCGGGGCAGAAGGGTGTGCATATTTCCGCCTGGGGCTCGTTCCTGGGGCAGCTGCTGCTGCGCAGCATGGACCGCGCGACCGCGCTCTATGAGAGCATGGAGCTGCGCGGCTATCACGGAGAGTTCCATTACGCGCAGGGCCGGCCGTCGAGCCGGGCCTCGTGGCCGTTTGCCATTGGGTGCGCGGCACTGATCGTTCTGGCGCGGCTGTACAATCTGCCGGTGCTGCTGGGCGGACTTTTTGCCTGAGGAGGGGCGCATATGCTGTGTTTTGACCATGTTTCGTTCGCCTATCCGGGCGAGCGCACGATTTTGAATGATTTATCGTTTTCCGTTTCCGAGGGCGAGCAGGTCGGCCTGATCGGCGCCAACGGTGCGGGCAAGTCCACGCTCATGAAAGCGGCGCTGGGGCTCATCACCGTCTCCGGCACGATCACGATCGACGGCCTGGAGATGAACCGCGGCAACCTTGTGGACATCCGCCGGCGGCTGGGCTATGTCCTGCAGGATTCGGACAACCAGATGTTCATGCCGACGGTGTTTGAGGACATGCTCTTCGGCCCGCTCAATTACGGCATGCCCCGCTCGGAGGCGGAGACGCTCGTGGACCGGACGCTCGCAGAGCTGAACCTCACCCACCTGAAAAACCGCCGCAACCACAAGCTCTCCGGCGGTGAAAAGCGCATGGCCGCCATCGCGACCATCCTCGCCATGCAGCCGAAGATTATGCTCATGGACGAGCCGTCCACGGCGCTCGACCCGAAAAACCGCCGCACGCTCATCCGCACGCTCAACGCGCTGCCGGTGACGAAGATCATCGCGACGCACGATCTGGACCTCGTGCTCGAGACGTGTGACCGCGTTCTGCTGCTGCACGACGGGCAGATTGCGGCCGACGGCCCGGCGGGGGAGATCCTGCGCGACCGGGCGCTGCTCGAGCAGCACTCGCTGGAACTGCCGTTTTGCCTTGCCGGTGTGCCGGAGCGGGCGAAAAAATCGTGAAATCAGCGCTTGAAGCCGTGAACGCCGTCTGCTATAATAGCGCGTATTCCGATGGATAGCGAGGTCGATGTTTGCGATGAGCCGACAGCTCAAGGGCGCGCTGATGGCAGCGGGCGGTGGTGTGTGCTGGGGCATTTCCGGCACGATGGGGCAGTATCTCTTTACGCATGAGGCCATGCAGACCACGTGGCTGATCCCGATCCGTCTGGGCCTGGCGGGCCTGATTTTGTTCGTATACTGGCTGGTGAAGGACCGGCGGCTGCTGTTCGCCCCATGGCGGCAGCGCGGCAGCACGGTGATGCTGGTGCTCTACGGCGTTTTCGGCATCAGCCTGAGCCAGTTTCTTTATTTTCTGACCATTCAGTTTTCCAACGCGGCGATCGGCACAATCATGCAGGATCTGTCGCCGGTGATGGTGCTGCTGGTCGCCTGCGCGGGCGCGCACAGAAAGCCGCGTGCGTATGAGATTGCCAGCATCGTGCTGGCGCTGCTCGGCGTGACGCTGCTGACCACGCACGGCGACCTGACTGCGTTTGCCGTGTCGCCGGTGGCGCTGATCGCGGGCGTTGCGTGCGCGGTGTGCGTGACAGTGTATAACTGCCTCTGTCCGCGCCGGGAGCTGCGCGATTATCCGGTCAGCATGCTGCAGGCATGGGCGTTTTTGATGGGTGCCGTGCTCTTTGAGCTGACCATGCGCCCTTGGACGCTCGGTTATACGCCGTCGCTGCGCGGCGTCGGCGGCATTTTGTTTGTGGTGCTCTTCGGCAACCTGCTGGCCTTCAACCTCTATATGACGGGCGTGAAGCTCATCGGCCCGGAAAAGAGCGTGCTCTACGGCTTTGCTGAGCCGGTCACAGCGGCCATCCTGGCCGTGACGCTGCTCAATACGCCGTTTACGGTCTGGGATGCAATGGGCTTTGCCGCCGTGTTTGCCATGCTTGCGGTGCTGTCCGTCGGCGGGAAGAAATACGCCGGGCGGCTGGACGTGTGAATTTTAAAAAGAAAAACGGAGCAGATACGGGGGGATGTATCTGCTCCGTTCCTGTTTATGAGGGATGGTCATTCCTCTCATAACGGTTGTCCCACGCGGTGTACCCCACAGCACCGGATGTACCTACGTAGTACAGGTTCATTATTTCACAGAAAATTTGCTGTGTCAACAAAAAACTGCTGCCTTTTTACGCTTTTCTGTCACAATAAGCGCTAAGAAACTCGCGCTTTCTGCAGAAGCCGCCCGGCAGGCGTAGCATCCTCCTGCGTCTCTTTTTTACCTCAAGGGTGTGTGGTCGCTACGAAATTTATCACCTCGGGCGGCGACTGTTCAAATCAGCAGGCCGTACCGGTCGCACAGGGGCAGCAGCGCCGCCTCCGGGAGCGTGCCCTCGTACAGCGCGCGGCCCTGATAGGCGCGCAGCGCCGCCTCGAGCAGCTCTGCATCGTCGCAGACGAGGCACAGCGGTTTACTCAGCAGGTACTGCACGTCGGTCAGCGCGTCGATATCCTCCCAGGCACCGATGCGCAGCGCGACCATGGGTTCGCTGCCGTCGAGCGCATCCGCCAGCCGGTCCTCAAGGTCGGGCCCGGCGGTCAGCACCGGGCCGTGCCCGGCGTCCACCGGCAGATAGCAGGGAAGCTTCTCCGTTGCGGCCGGGAGCAGGTCTGTGTGCTCCGGTGCGGGCGGGACGAATTTCGCGTCCCTGAGCGCAGTGCGCAGCGCGGCGATGTGCTCCGCCGTCGTGCCGCAGCAGCCGCCGAAAACAGCCACACCGGCATCGAGCATCGGCTGCACGAATGCCGTGAATTCCTCCGGCGTGCAGTCGTACACAGTCTTGCCGCCGACGGTAATGGGCATGCCGGCGTTGGGCTTTGCGATCAGCGGTACGCGGGCGTATTCCCGCAAGCGGCGCAGCTGCACGAGCATCTGCTCCGGCCCGGTCGAGCAGTTGAGCCCGAAGGCGCTGATGCCCATGCCCTGCAGTACGGTCAGCGCGGCGGTCACGTCTGTTCCGGAGAGGCTGCGGCCGCTCTCGTCGCACGTGAAGGACACAAAGATCGGTTTGTCGCTCACGCTGCGCACGGCCAGTACGGCGGCGCGTGCATCCGAGAGCGTCATCATCGTTTCGATGACATACAGATCGACGCCGGCCGCCTCGAGCCCGGCCGCCTGTTCGGTATAAATATCGACCAGATCCTCGAACGACGCCTCGCCGAGCGGAGCAAGAAACAGGCCCGTTGGCGCAAGATCGCCCGCGATCCACGCCCTGCCGTCCGCCGCTTCGCGCGAGAGCGCGGCAAGGCGGCGGTTATAGTCTGCCGTCTGGTTGAAGATGCTGCGTTCCTCGAGCTTCTGCCGGTTGGCACCGAAGGTCGGCGTGTAGAGCACCTGGCTTCCGGCGGCAACGTAGCCGCGCTGGATGCCGACAATGACGTCCGGGTGTTCGAGCGTCCACTGCTCGGCGCTCACATCGCCGGCGTAGCCGTGCTTTTGCAGTTCGGTGCCGGTCGCACCGTCAAGGATGAGGGGAAAACGGATCTCCATGGTCGTGACCTCCGTGAAATGTTATGGTTGCGGAAAGGTTAGATGGTTGGTAAAGGCCGCGGCAAAGTCCGCGCGGCCGGATAGCTCTAAATAGTTGCATGCCCGGGAAATGGTCCGGATGCGCTGCCACTGCGCGGGATCGAGCGTGAGCGCGGCCGCACCGGCGAGCGCCGTGTTGCCGAGCGTGTGCAGTCTGCCCGCGCACGCGCGCGGGAGCATGCCGATGGCCATGGCGCTCTCAGGGTCGAGATAGCTGCCAAAGCCGCCGGCAAGGTACACGCCGTCCACTTGCTCCGGCGTGATGCCGCGCTGCTGCAGCAGCACGCGGATGCCCGCCGCGACAGCGGCCTTTGCCAGCTGCAGATTGCGAACGTCCGCTGCCGTGAGATATACTTCCGGCGTCAGATAAAAGCAGCCGTTGCCGTCGCCGTCGCGCGTCAGGTGACGGCGCATGGGCTCCGGCGCGTCCTCCGGCGGCAGCAGTCGCCCGCTTGGGGCGATGACGCCGAGGCGCAGCAGAACCGCCGTCAGGTCGAGTAGGCCGGAGCCGCACAGCCCCTTCGGCGCACCGCCGCCAATGACGTCATACAGAAAGCCGCGGTCGTACCGCACACGGCTGACGGCACCGTCCACACCCGGCATACCGCACGTGATGCCAGCGCCCTCGAAGGCCGGGCCGGACGCCACGGCGCAGCAGACGAATCCGTCGCGCCCGCCGAGCGCCATTTCACCGTTGGTGCCGATGTCGAGAAACAGGTTTGTGCCCGGCAGATCCGCCAGTCCGGCGGCCAGCAGACCGGCTGTAATGTCCCCGCCGACGTAGCCCGCCACGCAGGGTGCAAAGTGCACCGGCACGCCGTGCAGTGTTTCGGCTCCGGGTGCTTCAAAGAGCGTTTCCGGCCGGAACGGCGCCGCGGCGATGCCGCGCACGGAGTACCCGGCGAAGAGATGCTGCATGACGGTGTTGCCGGCGAGTATGATTTCGTGCAGCGCGTCCGGCGCGCGGCCGCAGCGCGTGAGTGCGCCGGATATCAGCGCCCAGATCTGCTCGCGGATGCGCTGCGAGAGTTCCTGCAGGCCGTCCGGCTGCTCGAGCGCGTATTGGATGCGGCTGATGACGTCGGCCCCATAGGGCGCCTGCGCGTTCCAGCCGCTGCCGGTTGCCAGTTCTGCGCCGGAAGCAAGGTCGTATAGCCGCACGACGACGGTCGTCGTGCCGAGATCGACGGCAGCACCACAGCCCGTGCGCCCCGGCTGACAGGCGGGCAGCGGCACGGTACCGGTCAGGATCGCGCCGCCGGCAGCTTCCGGCAGTGTGACGGTGTCGCCGTCCTCCGGGTAGACCCGGCAGGCGAGCCGCAGTACGCCGTTGACCGGTACGCGGCATTTGCCGCAGCGGCCTTTTCCGCCGCAGGCTGCGGGGATGGAATAGCCCGCGCGCCGCAGGATCGACAGCAGCGTCTCACCGGCCGGCAGGGGAATGGTGCGGTTCCGGCCGTTTTGTTCAATTTGAATGCTTGACACGGCCGCCGCCCCCTTATAAGATATAGGCACATTCTAAGCGGCGGAACTTTGCTTTGTCAAGAGGCTTTGCATATGAACGATCCTGAGACTCTGGCGGCCGGCAACGGCTTTTCCCATTGGGCACAGTTGAATATGACGGCGGCGGTGCCGATGACGGCGGTGCGCGATATGTGCGCGGCCGACCGCTGCGGTCGTTTTGGGCACAACTGGGCCTGTCCGCCCGGCTGCGGCAGCATCGAAACGGCCGCCCGGCACATTGCACGCTACGATGCCGGCATTCTCGTGCAGACGACCGGAACGCTGCGCGATGACTTCGACTATGCGTCCATTGAGGGAATCGGCGCGGCGCATAAGCGCCGTTTTGCCGACTTTGCCCGCCAGATGCGGCGGCTGCATCCCGGCTGCCTGCCGCTGACGGCCGGCACGTGCACCCTCTGTGCCCGCTGTACTTACCCCGACCGCCCGTGCCGGTATCCGGCCAAGCGCTTGTCGTCCATGGAGGCGTACGGCCTGCTTGTGAGCGATGTCTGCATCCGTTCGGGACTTGCCTACAACTACGGCCCGCGCACGATGACGTATACATCCTGCGTTTTGTACAACAAGGAGTGAAGACCATGTCCACACCAAAAGAAATTTTCCTCGAGCTGCTCAAGCCGGACGGCCAGCCGGAGCGCCAGCTGCGCCAGTACGAGGCCCTGCATATGTGCCTTACCGACCCGTGCAACACCTACCTGCGCGGCAACCGCAAGCGCGGTACAACGAGCAAGGACCGCTGGGGTACGACGATCCTGTTTCCCGAGGACGCGCCCGGCCCGATGCCGGACACGCGCGAGGGTCTCGCCGTCTGCCCGGACATCATGCGCTGGGGTGAGACGGTGCACGCGCCGGATCTGGAGTCCGCCTGTACGGAGGGGTGGGAGACCTGCCGCGCCGAGGCGCGCGCTGCCTGCGGGCCGGATCATCTGCTGGCGGGCTTCATGGGCACGGGCATATTCGAGCAGTGCCATTTCCTTATGGGCTTTGAGGACACGCTCACGAACCTTTACGCCCATCCGGATGAGATGCACGCGCTCATCGACTACATCACAGAGTACCGCCTGACGTATGTGCGGATGCTCATCGACAACCTGCAGCCGGACGTGATCTTTTCGCACGACGACTGGGGCACAAAAAATGCCCTGTTCATGAAGCCCGAGATGTGGCGGGAATTCTTCAAGGAACCGTACCGCCGGTTCTATGGCTACATCCGCTCGCGCGGTGTCATCTCCATCCACCATGCAGACTCCTATCTTGTGCCGATTGTGGACGACATGGCCGAGATCGGCATTCAGGTCTGGCAGGGCGTTCTGCCGGAAAACGATATTCCTGCCCTGCAGGCGCACTTAAACGGGCGGCTCACGCTCATGGGCGGCTTCGGCGCGGCCATTGACCGCAAGGACGCCACACCCGAGGACATCCTCACCTATGCCCGCGGCGTGCTGCGGCGCAACTGCCCCGGCGGACACTACATCCCGTCGATCACCTACGGTCTGGCGGGCACGGTCTACCCGCATGTGGACACGTACCTCAATCAGGCGGTCGATGAATACAACGCAGTCCTGCACGTGCCGCAGACGCACCTGCCGCCCGTGCCGCGCCGGAGCGTGCACGCAGCGGCCGCGCAGGTTGCAAGCACAGCCGAGACCGAGCAGCCGCAGGGCGATGTGCTCTCGCGCATCGCGTCCGCGCTCGTGCGCGGGCAGCAAAAGCGTGTGCTGCAGCTGTGCTCCGAGGCGCTGGATGCCGGGCATGGTGCACAGGAGATCCTCACGGACGGTCTCGTGCACGGCATGACGATCCTTGGAGAAGATTTCTCGGCCAACCGTGCCTTTGTTCCGGAGATGCTCATCGCGGCGCGCTGCATGGCGGCGGCGACGGAGCTGCTCAAGCCGTACATGATGGGGGAGAGCAGCGAAACGATCGGCCGCGTCTGCCTCGGCACGGTGCGCGGCGATATGCACGACATCGGCAAAAACCTCGTCAAGATCATGATGGAGGGCAGCGGACTGGAGGTCGTCGACCTCGGCGTGGATGTCACGGCGGAGCAGTTTGTGGACACGGCCATCGAGCAGCACTGCGACATCATTGCCTGTTCCTCGCTGCTGACGACGACCATGCCGGAAATGCGCGATGTGGTAGAGCTGGCAAAGGCCCGCGGTATCCGCGACCGGGTGAAGATCTTTGTCGGCGGTGCGCCCATCACGCCCGGCTACAGCGATGAGATCGGTGCGGACGTCTACTGCCCGGACGCGGCCACGGCCGCGCGCTCGGCCGTGGCGCTGCTGCGCGGCGCGTAAGCGCATAAAAGACATAATACAGGAATGTGTCTCTGCCGGACGAACATACGCCGGTCGGAGACACTTTCATTTTCTGGGAGTAAATTCAGCGAAATGGATAGAGAAAAATCGAAAGCGCGGGATTATTTCAGATTCTTGAATAATTGCTTTCTGGTGCCGCCGGATTTATAATCAAGGCGTTCCAACAAGTGAACACAGACACTTTCAGGTATAGGCGGGGAAGTCACATGGGCCCCGCGTCTCTACCGGGCGGCCCTTGAATTGCCCGACTACCGGAATGCAGCACGCACAGCGCCAAACCGCTGTGTGAGCTTTGCCGTTTCGGTGGAGGGTCGCAGATTGCAGACGCTCCGCCGTTTTTTTGTCTGGATAGAAAGCGGAAACGCTTTTTATGGTTTTGTCAGCAGCTTATGATTTCAGGGAGGAATTTTGATGCGTACACGCAAGGCAAAGGATCGCTCACGCCTCATTCAGGCGGCCATGGGTCAGATCCCGTGCGATCTGACGATCGGCAACGTGCAGTTTTTCAATGTCATTACGGGAGAAATCTATCCGGCCAGTGTCGACATACTGGACGGATTTGTTGTTTTGGTGCGTGAGGAAGGACAGGAGGCCGTCCTGCCGTCCAAGTCGTACTACGACGGTCATGGCCGCTACCTGATCCCCGGCTACATCGACACGCATATGCACATCGAGAGCACGATGATGATCCCGGAAAATCTCGCCCGCGCCATCCTGCCGTGGGGCACGACGACCATCTGCACCGACCCGCACGAGATCGGCAACGTCATGGGCCTCGACGGCGTGCGCTTCATGCTCGCCAATGCGAAAAAGTCCAAGCTCCGCCAGTACGTGCTTGCCCCGTCGTGCGTGCCGTCCGTGCCCGGCATGGAAAACGCCGGCGCTGAGTTCCTCGCCAAGGAAGTCGGCGAGCTGCTGGACATGGACGACGTCATCGGTATCGCCGAGATCATGGACTACGTCGGCGTCATTCAGGACAGCGAGCGCATGCACACCATCATCGACGAGGGCCTGCGCCGCGGCATGTTCCTGCAGGGCCATGCGCCGTATTGCTTCGGCCGTGAGCTTGCGGCCTACCGCATCGGCGGCCCTGTGTCCGACCACGAGAGCGTGAACGCCGACGAGGTGCGCGCCAAGCTCCGCGCCGGCATGCATATCAATCTCCGCGCCAGCTCCCTCATTGATAACCTTTCCTTCCTTGTCGACGGCTGCAAGGATCAGCCGTGGCGCGATTTCGTATCCGTCTGCACGGACGACGTCCACGCCAAGGATCTGCTCACCGTTGGCCATATCAACAACGTTGTGCGCAAGGCGGTCGCCTCCGGCCTCGACGGCCGTGAAGTTGTCAAGATGGCGACGTTCAACGCCGCGCGTGAGTACGGCTTTGACGATCTCGGCGCGATCGCGCCGGGCTACATCGCCGATATTCAGCTCGTCGACGCGCTCGACGGCAGCCGGCCGAAGGCCGTGTTCACCGAGGGCGTGCTCGTCGCGGAGGACGGCAAGTACCTCGGCGGCGACTGCAAGACGGCCGACTATGACCTGCCGAACACCGTTGATCTGCCGCAGATCACGGGCCCCGCGTCCTTCGAACTTCGTGTGCCGGAGGGTTACACCGGCGATACGATCCGCGTCAACGTCATGGTGTCCGAGGACGGCAACCGCATTCTGCGCCATGTTGAGCCGGTGGAGCTGCCGGTGCGTGACGGTGTCGTCGATATCAGCGGCGATGCATCGCTCGTGTTCGTCTGTTGCGCCAACCGCTATGGCCTTGGCGGCAAGACGATTGCCGTCTACCGCGACTTTGGCCTGCGCAGCGGCGCGCTCGCGTCCACCATTTCGCACGACAGCCACAACTTCACCGTCAGCTACCATGACCCGAAGGATGCTTTCCGCGCCGCCGAAATTCTGCGCGCGTGCGGCGGCGGTGTCTGCGTGATCGACGGCGAGCAGGAGACGCACATCGCCCTGCCGGCTGCCGGCCTCATGAGCCAGAAGCCCTGCGCCGAGGTCGCCGATGAGATCGCGGCCGTGCAGTCCGCGCTCGATGTCATCAGCGACGGACAGCTCACCCTGCTGGCAACGGCCATCATGGCGCTGCCGGTGCTGCCGAGCGTGGTCATTACGGATATGGGCCTCGTCAACGGCACCAACCAGACGTTCGTACCCGTGTTTGCGGATGCGGAAGCATAAATCAATCAGAGACAGAGAAAGGATAAGGCGTTTTTGATGGAGAAATTCTTCAAACTCGGTCTGCGCGGTACGGATAAGAAAACCGAAATCATCGCAGGCCTGACCACCTTCATGACCATGGCGTATGTGCTGGCCGTCCAGCCGGCCGCGATCTGCGGCGGTGAGGCGTACATCACGGATGTCAACGGCGTTGTCATCACCAAGTCCGCCATCATGATCACCTGCGCGCTCGTGTCCGGCCTCATCACACTGCTGATGGCCTTTTACACGAACTTCCCCTTCGCACTTTCGACTGGCATGGGTTCGAATTTCATTCTCGGCGCGCTCATTCAGTCGCAGGCGCTGAGCTTCGGCGCCGCCATGGCGATCACGCTCATTTCCGGTATCATTTTCGTGCTGCTGACGGTCTTTGGCCTGCGCGATTTGATCGTGCGCGTCATTCCCAAGAACATTAAGATCGCCATCTCCGCATCCATCGGCTTTTTCATCGCCTATCTTGGCTTCAAAAACTGCGGCATCGGCTCGTTTGAAAACGGCATTGCCCTCGGCAATCTCACCGATCCCGCCGTGCTGCTGGCCATCGGCGGCCTGCTGCTCATCATCGTGCTCAATGCCCTGAACGTCAAGGGCGCTATCCTCATCAGTATCATCGCCACCACGCTCATCGGCATCCCCCTCGGCGTGACGACGCTCAACGGCGTCGCCGCCATGCCGGACTTCGGCGAGCTGGGCAACGTCATGTTCAACCTGGATTTCAAGGGCGTGTTCACCGCAAGTGGACTCATCCTCGTGTTTGTGTGCTTCTTCGGCGATTTCTTCTCCACACTCGGCACGGTGCTCGCCGTTGCCAACCGCGCCAACATGCTCGATGAAAACGGCAACCTGCCCGGTATCGAGCGGCCCTTCCTCGTCGACGCCATCGGCACCTGCGTCGGCGCACTGACCGGCAACACCACCATCACGACCTTTGTCGAGTCCACCTCCGGCGTGGAAGCCGGCGGCCGCACCGGTCTGACCGCGCTCGTCGCAGGCATCATGTTCCTGCTGACGGTCTTCCTCGCGCCGCTGTTCGTCGCCATCCCGTATGCCGCGACCGGCCCGGCGCTGATCTATGTCGGCTTCCTCATGCTCAAAGGCTTCACGGAGATCGACTTCACGGACTTTGACGAGGCCATCGGTCCCTGCGTCATGATGATGTTCACGGCCTTCACAGGCAACATCACCAACGGTCTCGGCGCCGGCATCATCGTGCACGTGCTCGTTAAGCTCGTGCGCGGCAAGGCCAAGGAGATCCACCCGATCATGTACCTGCTGTGCGCGCTCATGGTTCTGTACTTCATCGTTGGATAATTTGCGCCTCTCTCACAAAGCAGCCGCCGGCGGGGGTTCCCGCCGGCGGCTGTGACATTGGGGGATAGATGCTGCGCGCGGGATCACAGAGCAGCGGGGGAGCTCGAGGGGCAAGGCCCGCCTCGAATCTGATCTGCTTTGCGTTTG